>CEUS01257343.1_pt1 | contig 16319 bp, 11 predicted proteins | sample 427031 | NCBI WGS metagenome assembly CEUS01 (sample SAMEA2622837, study PRJEB7988) | marine metagenome | biome: marine biome (ENVO:00000447); feature: marine epipelagic mixed layer (ENVO:xxxxxxxxx); material: "saline water (ENVO:00002010), including plankton (ENVO:xxxxxxxx)" | depth 140 m | reverse complement strand
GCCGACACCGCATACTCTGGACTCACGCGGGTTCAGTCGAATCGCGTTCTTCATGAATTTGACGATATTCTCGGCGTTTGGGTCGTCGAGGTCGACTTCGTCGTCGTGCGCGATGGTATGGAGACCGGCGAGTTTTGGCGGCAGACTTCCCGTGTCGGGATAGGTCGTGTCCGTCTTGGTGATATAGAGGTCGAACGTGATCTGCGAATAAACGCGGCGAGCACCGGCTCCTGCTTTGTGCGCATAGCGCAGGAACTGGCGTTTTTCCTGTTTCCGGATGTTGCCGACGGGTCGGAGCATATACGCTATCGGGACCCGCGGAGCGAGGTCGTCGAGCAGGTTTTCAGGAAACCGGATGCGACCCATCACCTTACAATCGACGGTGTGGGGGACTCGCTGGTGAAGGAACCAGAGGTGGAGGATTTCGCCCTTCCCGGTGAATTTGGACTCATCCTCGGCCTTCAGGCCATCGGGAGTGGTGATGTAGAAGGCTTTCTTCTTTACTAGGAGATCGTCGCCGTGCTTGAACACGAATGCCCGGTCGAGGTCTTCATCCGCTTCCTCACCGTCGCTCGTTTTCAAGAGACTGCAGTTGACAGAATTCGGCCCCATTTCCTGAAAGGTCTGCAGGATCTTTTTCAGGGCGCTCTGTCGGCGAGCACCTCCGATTTTCTTGAACGGATTGAACATCCTTCGCTCTTCGATCTCCAGTCGAACTGGCTACCTAAGCCCACTGAATATAAAGGGGTTAGGGTACATCCGAAACACGTTACTAGAATGAAAGAAATTTGTCAATCGTATTCCCCGAGCCACCTGGGGCTCGGTTGACACCCATTCCCGACCGTCGTAAGTTCGTCAGACCCTCTTCCCAACGCGCAAACTATCCTATTCCTGCCCGAACTGATGTGTTCCGGAACACACGGAAAGAGGCATCGGAAGGATTGGGAAGTTTACATAATGCTCTGTTTATAAAACGCTTGGAGTGATCAATGGCCTTAAATCCGAGTCTTGTGGGCGTGATGGCGGACTCCCACGATAACAAAAACGCGGTTCTTGCGGCCGTACGTCTCTTTAATGATCGGCAGATCGGGTTACTGCTTCACGCCGGAGATTATATTGCACCCTTTAATGCGGGCTGGATGGCCGATTTGAATGCCCCGATGGTGGGGGTTTTTGGGAACAACGACGGCGAAAAATTCGGTCTCAGGGCCATGTTTGAGAAATTGGGTCCGATCCATCGGGCGCCCTACCGATTCGAGCACCAGAATAAACAGTTTCTGATGCTGCACGAGCCCGACGAGGTCGATGCCCTGGCAGCGAGTGGGGCCTACGATGTGATCATCTACGGGCATACTCACAATGTTGATGTTCGGGAGGGTGAGACGCTCGTGATCAATCCCGGTGAAACGGGTGGGTGGACGACGGATCGATCCACTGTGGCTTTCCTCGACCTGAGCACGATGACCGTGGAGATCGTAGACTTGTGAGGATGGGTTGGTTTGGTCGCCTTTTACCCTGGCCCAAGCGTCGTCGCCGGATTGCACGCCGATCTTTCCACCCTCGGCCGCTCGCGAAGGATCAGGTGCTCCAGGTTTACCGAAGTGCCCGTTTTCTGGATCGTCGGTCGAGTTTTGCGCACGAAACCATCCGGATTCCCGCCTACGAAGACCGAGCGAAGGCCGGACAACTTGCGTCCCACCGATTCGAATGGCGCGGCCGGTGGTATCGAGTTTCCGATGTAGGGGCATTCTGGGCGGATGACTGTTCGTCCAGGACTTACTACGCTGTGATGACAGAGCAGGGCGATCTCGTCCAGCTGTGTTACGTGCCTCGAGGTGATACGGTATGTTGGAGGATCTACCGAAGGGTATCGATGCGGTCAACGTTCGGATCGACCGCAGGGACTCGGCGGAGCGGCTGAAAGAAACACTCGAGCTTTTGCCGCGTGCACCTGGCGTCTACCTGATGCGCGATTCGGCAGGCAAGATCATCTACATCGGGAAAGCAAAGTCGCTGCGTAGCCGTGTTCGTTCCTATTTCACACCTCGGGCGTTCGATGGAAGAGGGCAGTTTCTGGCTCTGGTGTCGAATGTCCGCGAAGTTGAATACATCGTAACCGATTCAGACCGGGAGGCCTTGATGCTTGAGGCGAACCTGGTCAAGTCTCACAAGCCCCGCTACAACATTACCCTCAAAGACGACAAGAAATACCCTTTCATCAAGATCACAGAAGAGACCTTTCCCAGAATTATCGTGACACGCGACGTCGAGAAGGATGGGGGACGCTACCTCGGCCCTTACACCGACGTAAAAGCGATGCGGAAGATGCTGAAAGTGATGCACAAGCTTTTCCGTGTCCGCAGCTGCGATTTCGATCTTCCGAACAAGAACGTTCGCCTGTGTATCGACTACGAAATCGGGAGATGCGATGGACCGTGTGAAGCACTGATCAGCGTGGAGAACTACCGGAAGCTGATCGATGATGCGGTGCTTTTCCTCACGGGTCGTCGCTCACAGGTCGCCGCGCTGTTGCGAGGGCAGATGGAGAGCGCATCAGAGGCCCTGCGTTTTGAGGAAGCCGCCATCTACCGAGATCGGCTGGAAGCGCTCGAGCAGGTGACAAATCGTCAGAAGGTCGTCTCGCAAAACTCGGACGACTGGGATCTGATTGCGGTCGCTAGAGAAGACGACGAGGCGTGCGGTGTCGTGATGGAAGTGCGTGAGGGACGGCTGATCGGTCGCCAGCACTATTTTCTGGGCGGGGTACTGGAGGCTTCGGCGGCGGAGGTCGTGTCTTCCTTTCTGCGTCTCTTTTATCTCACAGCGTCCTTCGTCCCGCGCGAGATCTATCTACCGAGTAAGCCCGAGGATGCAGGCACGATCTCGGACTGGCTGGAAAGCCGGGCGGTAGGGGCGGTTGTCCTGCACGTTCCGCAGAGAGGAAACAAGGCACAGCTTCTTCGGATGGCGGAAAACAACGCGGGTATCCTTCTGTCGGAGCGCCGTCTGAAACGGGAGAACAGGAAAGCTCAGATACCGGCTTCGGTGACCGCCCTGCAACGGGATCTTCACTTGGACGACCCGCCCAGGCGGATCGAAGCGATGGATATCTCCAACATCCAGGGCAGCGACCCGGTCGCTTCCGTTGTAACGTTCATCGATGGAAGGGCGTCGAAAAGGAACTATCGGCACTACAAGATCACCGGCATCGAGGGCTCGGACGATTTCGCGATGATGCGTCAAGTGGTCACTCGCCGATTTGAGAAGCTCCAACAAGAGGGGGATGCGTTTCCGGATCTGCTCCTAGTCGACGGTGGAAAGGGCCAACTGTCGAGCGCGGTCCACGCCCTGCGGAGCCTGGACATCGAGGACCAGCCCGTGATCGGACTCGCCAAACGATTGGAGGAAGTCTACCTGCCCGGGCACGCAGACCCTCAGAACATCCCTAAGACGTCTGCATCTCTTCGGCTCTTGCAGCAGTTGCGCGACGAGTCACATCGCTTCGCAGTGTCCTATCATCGTAAAGTCCGATCCAAGCGGACTCTCCACTCCGAGATCGATGAAATCGGGGGTGTGGGACCGCAACGTCGCAAGACGTTGTTGCGTCACTTCGGGTCCATGAAACGATTGAGAGAAGCGACGGAGGAGGAGATCGGCAGGGTCGAAGGAGTGGGACCCAAGCTAGCCGCGGACATCGCCACGGCACTCGGAGAATAGATGACACCGCATCGAACTACCGTGCTGAAAACGGAGCTGGGTACTGTTTACGTCGATTGGAACGGATGCAAACTCGAGGAGATCCGCTTTGGCGAGGAGGACAGACAACCTACCTGCCAGATGACGGGCGCTCGAGTGTCGGGAGGAGAGGAAGAGACGATGGATCTTCTCGAGCGATACTTCCAGGGTGAACGTTTAGAGTTTCCCGTTCTCGATCTTTCATGCTTTACACCGTTCCAACAAGACGTGTGGCAGACCGTCAGGTCGATCCCCTACGGCCGCACGGAAAGCTACGGCGGAATCGCGAAGCGTCTTGGACGGCCTTACGGCGCGCGAGCGGTGGGAGCGGCGCTGGGTCAGAATCCCTTTCCCCCCCTGGTGCCGTGTCACCGGGTCGTGTCTACATCAGGAGATCTGACCGGGTTCGCGTATGGTCTTGGTTGGAAGCGAGCGTTGTTGGATCTGGAACAGCCACAGGGTAACCTGTTTTGACACTGGACGTTTCCGTTCCGGCGGGCCGATTGCAGGAAAGCCTCCATCTGTTCCTCGATCACATCGGTTTGGAGCGTGGTCTGTCCGGTCACACGGTGGAAGCGTATGGGAGGGATCTGGTTCGGTACTTGAATGCGCTCGCCCGCGAGGGGGTGGACGACCTGGCCTCCATTCCTCCGAACCGCATCTCCGATCATCTTCGTTCGCTTTCTGACATCGGTCTTGCATCTTCGAGTGTGGGGCGGAGTCTGACGGCGATTCGAATGTTCCACAGATTCCTGAACGCGGAAGGCCTGGCAACGGAAACACCGACCGACCATCTGTCGCCCCCGAAGGTGGGTCGGAAACTCCCGAAAGTCCTGACCGTCTCGGAAATGGATCGTCTGCTGGCGGCACCGGATACGAGTACTGCACTCGGTACGCGCGATCGCGCCTTGCTTGAGACGATGTACGGGGCTGGTTTGCGCGTGACAGAGGTGGTCGACCTGGTGCCTGAGCAGTTACTGCTGGATCTCGAGGTCATCCGGGTCATCGGAAAGGGGAACAAAGAACGGATCGTGCCCATTGGCGAGGATGCGAGGTCCTGGCTTTCGGTTTACATCGGGGGGGCGCGGGAATCGCTTACCGGTCCTTCATCGCCTCATTCGCTGTTCCTGAACTTCCGCGGCGGTCAGCTGTCAAGGATGGGGGTGTGGAAAATCATCAAGGGGCACGTGAAGCGTGCGGGCATCGAGAAGGATGTGAGCCCGCATACGCTTAGACATTCGTTCGCGACCCACCTGCTGGAGGGCGGGGCAGATCTTCGGGCCGTCCAGGAAATGCTTGGCCACGCAGACATCTCGACCACCCAGATTTACACTCATATCGACCGGGAATATCTGAAGGAAGTGCATCGTTCGTTCCATCCTCGTGCTTAGGACTTGTTGTGGGAAATGAAAAGGGGCCCTCGACGCGACATCGTCGGGGCCCCTTTGTGTTTCTGTCGAAGGGATCAATCAGCTATTCGTGGCGTCAAGAACATATAGCGGTCCGTGCCCCTACGCGGATTCCGTCGCATCACGGAAAAAGCCGCTGCCCGCCCCCGCTCGAGCGCCTGAAAGGCCTCCCGGAAATCCTCCACGCCCTGGATGCGCAGATCTACTGCACCCTGCCGGACGCCGAGAATCACATCTCCTTTGCGGAATCCCGCATCCCTCCCGGGCCCTCGTGTGACTTCGACGACGACGACCCCCTCTCCGCCGGCATCCAACCCGAATGATTCTGCGATCGCGGGGGTGATGTCGTGCACGGTGAGGCCGAGCCCATCTTCCGTCGCACTGCCCGTAGGCTGGCTTCGTCGAGCAAGGTCAGCCTGTTCGGGCAGAGCCCCGAGCGTCACATCGATGTTCATATTCCTGGCGTCCCGACGGACCCTGAGGATGATAGAGTCGCCAGGATGCTTCCGAGCGATGGCGCTTTGCAGCGCATTCGGACGGTCGACTTCCTGACCATCGACTTCCAGGATGATGTCCCCGCTTCGGATGTCGGCGCGTTCGGCAGGAGTGTCTCCGAGGACCTGGTCGATCAGGACTCCCCGCGGCCGATCCAGTCCAAACGCATCGGCCTGTCGAGCAGTGACGGACTGGAGGCTGACACCGAGGTAACCTCGCTGGACTTCGCCGTGCGCGACGATGTCGTCCATAACCTTTCGGGCAAGATTGATGGGGATCGCGAAACCGTAGCCGACGAACCCGCTGTTGCGCGTGGCGATCGCGGTGTTCACACCGACGAGCTCGCCGTCGAGGTTAACGAGCGCTCCTCCCGAGTTGCCAGGGTTGATGGCGGCGTCGGTCTGAATGAAATTTTCCACGGCGAGCTGATTGGGGATGATGTTCAAGGATCTGCCGATCGCGCTCACGATGCCCGAAGTGACGGTCGAGCGTAGTTCGAGGGGGGCCCCGATGGCCAGGACCCATTCGCCGATCTTGACGTCGTCGGAGTTCCCGGTTGTGACAGGTTGAAGATCTTCGGCCGAAATTTTGATGACGGCGACGTCGGTCAATTCATCTTTTCCGATGAGTTCGGCGATATACTCCCGGTTGTCGCTCATCACGACCGTGATCTCGTCAGCGTTGTCGATGACGTGGTTGTTCGTGAGAATGTAGCCGTCCCGGTTCATGACGATGCCAGAACCGAGTCCTGAACGCTCTCGCTCCTGGTCTCGCTGGGGGAATTGCCAGAAGGGATGAATGAAGTCGGGTGCCTGCCGGCCACGGCCCTGCGTTTCTACGACCTGTTTTGTGGTGACGGTGACCACGCTAGGCGTGACCCGTTGGGCAATGGCCGTAAACGCCTGGTTGAAGGTTTTGAGCTGCGCGATGGCCTGGTCATCGGAGAGTGCCGCGACAGGTGCAACGGTCACTACGGATCCGGCGAGGGTGATGATGATCAGAGCGATGGGGAAGATCGTTTTCCGGTGCATAGCGCTACGGCTCCTTCGTCAATCTTGGATGATTCGACTTTTCGGGAGGTTCGCAGAATTAGACTCAGCTTTGGGGGGAAGGTTCCAGAAAACCTGCGATACGGTTACAGGCCGTACTGACGGATTTTTCGGTAGAGCGTTCGCTCAGCCATATGCAGCAGACGGGCTGCCTGCTTCCGATGACCGTCCGTGGCCCTCAACGCGTGAATGATGGCCTCTCGTTCGACCTCGCGCATCGGTTTGACGTCGTCGTCGGGCCCTGAAATCGTTTCGGAGAACTCGACGTCGGTACCGCGGTCGATGACCGGACCGTCGGGCTCGTAGACGGGTAACGGCTGAACCCCACCCGTGCCCTGGCCCAGGACGTAGGCCTTGAGCTCCTTGATATCCTTGGCCACCTCCAGGATCGCCCAGTAGAGCAGATCGCGGGAGGATTCCTCGGGCGTCTTCCCGAGATGTACGGGCAGCGCCCGGTCGGTCTGGGGCTGCTGGTAATCATCATCTTGGAGATAGGTGGCGACCTGGTGGCCGTCCACACGACGGTCGACGGACAGAACCATCAGACGCTCGACGAGATTCCGCAATTCGCGAATGTTGCCCGGCCACGGGTAGCGGCGCAAGGCTTCCATTCCGTCGGGAAGGATTTCTACGGGCGGGACGCCGTGTTCTTTGCTGATCGTGCCTGTAAATCTCTTCACGAGAACCTGAATGTCTTCGGGGCGGGCGCGGAGCGGAGGTACACGAACTTCGACGACCTTCAGCCGATAGTAGAGGTCCCGGCGAAAACGGCCTTCCGCAACAGCCCGGCTCAGATCCTGATTCGTGGCCGCGATCACTCGCACATCGGATCGGACCGTGGCGCTACTGCCCAGTCTTGAAAACTGCTTCGTTTCCAGAACGTGAAGGAGTCTTACCTGCGCGGAGAGTGACATCTCCCCGATCTCGTCGAGGAACACCGTACCGCCGTCGGCTGACTCGAAGATGCCTTCCCTTCGCGTGCGGGCATCTGTAAAGGCGCCCCGTTCGTGTCCGAAGAGTTCGCTTTCCAGCAGCGTCTCGGGAATCGAACCGCAGTTGAGTGTCAGAAACGGCCCCGTCGCCTGAGGGCTCTGCTCGTGGATGACTTCGGCGATGAGGCTCTTCCCGGTACCGCTCTCACCCGTGATCAGTACGTTGACGGGTGTCGGGCTGATCTGGTCGATGATCTGGCGAACTTGCTGGATGTCGGCCGATTTTCCAAGGATTCGTTGTTCTTCTCTTTGGTGTCCGTTGACCAGGCCCGACAGCGCGCGCTTCAGGTCGGAGCGCTCGACAGGGTCGTTCAGGTAGGCGTCGGGTGAGAGGTCAGGGGTGCGTGGAGGGGTCGACGAGGAGACGACCGCGAAAACGTGCGGAGGGTGTTCCAGCTGGGCGATTTCGGGGCCGAGCTCGGGTGCAGCGGCAGTCAGGCTGGCTTCATCGAGGACGACCAGGTCGAGACCTCGATTGAGCAGCTTGCGCGCCGGACCGACCGTGTTCGACCCAATGGTCTGCCATCCTTCGTCCTCGAGGAATTTTCGCAGCTCGGAAGACAGGGTGGGATCTTGTGTGATGACGAGGGATTCCATGCGAGCGACTACTGTACCTGATCCTTGAGGTCCGTGCCCACGATCAGAAGATCTCTGCCCCGAGGGACAATGTATCCCTGGTTTTCCAGCCGCCTGAGAATGCGTGACACGGTCTCACGCGTCGTGCCCGACATGTTCGCCAGATCTTGATGGGTGGGCCGGTCCTTGATGACGACCCCTTCCTGCGTGGGTACGCCCTGCTCGTCTGCCAGCTGGAGGAGGGTCTGGGTGATTCGACCGGTGACGTCCGAGAGGGCAAGCCCTTCGATCTTTCTGTCGGTTACGCGTAGCCGACTCGCGAGGACTGAAAGAAGCTTGATGGCCGTCTTTGGCGATTTCTGAATGAATCGGAGAAAATCGGCGCGCCTCACCATCAGCAGTTCGGTTTCCTGCGTTGTCGTCACATTGGCAGAACGTGGGTGACCATCGAGCAAAGACATCTCTCCGAAGAAGTTGCCTTCACCGAGGATGGAAAGAATGACCTCGCGACCGTCCTCGCTGACGATGCTGACCTTCACCTGGCCGTCGTGAATGACAAACAGGCTGTCGCCCTCCTCTTCTGCCATGATGACGACACGGTCCTTCGGGAACGTGCGCAGCAGAGCAACCTGAGACAGGGCATCCAGCTCGCCATCGGACAATTCCTCGAAGAGCGGGACGCGCTTGAGTAGTTCGCTATGAATCAATCCCTCCTGATCCTGGTATTTCGATGACGAGATGCATCAGTTTCGGGCCCCACGATCGATCCTGAGTCTCTCAATCATGTTTCCGGCTTGTAGGCCGAACGCACTCGTCGCACCGAATTTTGCCCGAATCTTCTCCAGTTCGGAAACGGCTTCGTTTGCACGACCCTGGGCTTCGAAGGAACGTGCCCGGCCCATATGCGCAGTGGCGATCCAGTTGCTGCTACCCTGATGGTTGTAGACGAGCTTCAGGTATTCACGCAGGGCGCCCTCGTAATCGCCCATCAGCTGATGCGCTTCGGCGATGATGTTCTGGGCGATCGACCAGTCGTCGCCCGACAGGTCCTTGAGGACGGGAGAGAGCTCGCTGATCGCCAGAGCGTGTGCACCCTTTTCCTTGAGCAGATCTCCGATCTGGATCCTCGCCTCTCGTGCAAGCGGGTGAGAGGGGTAGGAACGAACGAGATCACGCGCGTATCCAACTGCGGAATCGTAGAGCCGCAGATTGCGGTGCGTTTTGTAGAGTTTCTCGAAAACCTCCGGGCGTTGGTCGTCGGGAAGACCGTTGTTCAGGGCGTTGAGGTAAGCCCTCGATGCACCCGCATAGTCTTCGTCTTTGGTGTAGATCGAAGCCAGCTTCAGGTTCGCCGAAGACCAGTGCTGGCTGGTGTCGTGGTTCTTGACGAAGCGCACGAGTGCGACGAAATGGGCTTCGGGATCGTCACTTCGGCGAAGCGCCTCGACGAGGTAATATTCAGCCTCGGCCACGGCATCCGTCCCAGCATACTCCTTGATGACTTTTGAGAGAATCTTACGAGCGTTCTTCGGTCGGTTCGCGCGCAAGTGGTAACGACCCTCCTCGATCGAGAATCTCGCGTTCCAGTCCTTCGCGGTCTTGTGTTCCTTGGCGAAGTTCTTTCGTTCTTTCGTCGCCCCCTTGATTCGGTCGAGTCTGAAGAGCGAGATGACCCGCTTGCCTCGGGTATCGGCATCGAGGGCGGTCGCGGGGATTCGATTGTAAGCTGCCAGCGCCCTGTCGTAGTTGTCGGCATCGAACTGGAGATCTGCGACTGCCCGGATTGCGCTCGAAGCGAGGGGACTCGACCTGTAAGTTTTCGAGAATCGGTCGAAGGCCGCGATCGCTTCAGCGGGTCTTCCCATTTCGGCGAGGAGTCCCGCCCTGTCGAAGGCCACGCTGTCGACGGCACTGTGGTCGCCGAATTTTCGTTCGAAATCCAGGTAGACGGAAAGGGCGCGATCCTGGTTGCCCGACCTCCGGTGAGAATCCGCCAGTCGTCGCCAAACTTCGGGTCCGGGGTTCCTGGACAGAAGTTGCTCGTCGATTTCGATCGCCCGGTCAAACCGCTCCTGGCGGTAGTAACACTCTGCCAGGAGGACCCGGCCCGACTTGTCCAGCGCGAGCGAACTCGGGGTTTCTAGCAGTTGAGCGAATTCGTCAGTGGCCGACCTCTCGAATCCCTGGTCCAGAAGGATGACGCCGAGCTGAAATCTTACCTGACTCGACAGCGAGCTGCCCGGGTAGGTGAAAAGGAAATCGCGAAGTACGTTTTCGGCCTCAGCGTAGGCTTTTTGTCTCGCAAGACAGCGACCCACGCTGTAGGTCGCACGCTCTGTAGCGTCGCTGCCCGGATAACGTACGATGACTGTCCTGTAGAGTGTCAATGCCCGTTTGGTCTGATCGGGGGATCCGAGGGCGAAATGAGCATCGGCTCGGCGAAGAATCATCGTGGGGCGTAGATCCGAATCGGGATAGGTTTTGCCGAGACGCTCATAGGCCGCGAGTAAAGAAGCCGCTGTGGAGGAGTCGCTCAGACCCGCAACGTGATCGAGTTCGACCAGGCGTGCGGCTGCATCGTCTGCGCGTGGGCCCTTCGGGTCCGTTTCCAGGACAGCCGAATACGCGGCACGGGCTTTCTCCTCTTCATTCTCGGCATTCCTGTCATCGATTCGGTTTCGTTCGTAGAGCTTCTCGTAACTCTGCCCAGCCCAGAACCAGGCCTCACCGCGTTCGGAGCTGTCTCGTTTCGCGATGCTGGTGAACACATCGGCGGCAAGCTTGTAGTAACGATGGGCGAAGAGATATCGCCCGACTTTGCTCGCAGAAGCACTACCCGCATCGGCGAGATCGGACAGGAGAAAGAGGAGGGGCTCGTCGACTGGAGCGGTCCTGGCGAAGTTCCTGACCAGTGTGAGCCTGCGTTCCGCTTCCGGAGCCTGATCTTCGTCCGGGAAACGCTCCAGGAACAGTTGATATTCCCTGATCGCCGCCTCGTGGCGGTTGGATGCTTCGTAGGTTCTGGCGAGGGCGAACTGGGCTCGAGCTGCGAGGGGGCGATGGTCGTGTTCCGTCATTGTCGACAGACGGGCCGTAGCACGATCGTACCATCCGAGTTCGTCCCGATACAGCTCTCCGATGGCGACCTGGATTAGGTCTCGGGTAAGGGAGGATGGGTTCTGCTCGAGCCCGTCCTCGTATGCAGCCAACGCCTTCCGAGCGTCTCCGACTTCCTTCCAAACGTGGCCTAGGTCGAGGTAGGACTCACGGGCGGAGGGGTGTCCGGGAAACTGATCCTGCAGGAGGGTCAGGGCTTCCGTCGCCTCGCGGTGTCTTTTCTTATCTGCGAAGGCCCGCCCTAACCCCAGACGAGCGGTCGCAAGGTGCGGGCTTTTGGGGTAGGCCTTGAGGAATTCGGCATAGAGCGACAGCGCGTCTCCTCCGGTTTTGCGAAGACATTCGGCGAGTCCGAGAACCGCTCGTTGCCTGCACTCGTTCTTTGGGAGCGCTCGACGGGCCTGTGCGTAGATTTCCGCGGCGTCCGACCAATGCTCGCGTTCTGTGTACCACTCTGCGAGCACCAGGTAGGATTGTTCCGTGGCTCGACTCTTGGGAAACCGTTTGCGGAGATCAGAAAACACGGCCTCTGCCCGCTTCAGATCTTCGTCAGCCAGAGCGACACGACCGATTTCCAACCTGGCATCCGGTTCACGTTCGGACGCACGAATCGATTCAAATCGGGATAGTGCTTCCTGTGTTCTTCCTGCCCTGAGAAGCACGAGTCCGAGAGTGTAGCCCGCCTCGTTTACCAGGGGAGAACTGGCGTGCCGCGTGATCAACTCCTTAAATGCGGACATCGCCTCGTCGGGCATTCCGGCACGTTCGTAATTGGATCCTGAGGACAGGAGATCCTGTGCCGCGTACTCGCCCGCTCTAAAGCGGTTATGCAACTCACCGAACGCCTCGCCCGCCCGAGCGTGTTCGCCCGTGCGTTCGAGGGCACGAGCCCGCTTGCGCATTGCGCCGGCTACCTCGAGGTGGTCCGGGTGACGGTCTATGAACGACTCGAAAGCATCAATGGCCTGATTCCACTCGGCGGCCTGGTAGTGGGCGTCCGCCAGTCTAAACCGCGCCTGGGGAATTCTCTCGCTGGTCGGGAAGTTCAGAATGAAGTGTCGGAACTCCTGCGCTGCTGTGCTGTAAAGTTCGTCCGAGAGGAGGCGCTGGGCGTACTCGAAGGCCTCGCGTTCGTCTTGAAGTGCCTGGGCAGCGACACGCGGCGAAATCAAGCCTGAGAATGAAACAGCCAAAATGGCTGTCGATAGGAAGGCTACTCGGATTGAGGACATGGGCATCTGGTTGGGTTTAGACTCTATAAGTTGCAGCTGAACGGGAATTTAAAGTATATTCCTGTGACAGTCAAACCTACACTTCCCTGTTTGGGGTACCAATCTGCAACTTTGGCAGTATGGAATCGATTACCCTTCCTTCTCACGCAAAAATCAACCTGGGGCTGAAGGTCGGCCAACTCCGCCCCGACGGCTACCACGACATTCGCTCGTTTTTCCAGGAAGTGAACCTGGTCGACACGGTGCGTCTGGAACGACTGGACGCGGACGTTATCGAAATCGTGTGCGAATCGGATGATGTGCCCCACGACGAACGTAATCTGGCTGCCCGAGCGGCTCGCCTCCTGAAGGACGAACACGACAGGTCCGAAGGGGTGAGAATCTCGATTCAGAAGAGGATTCCGGTCGGCGCCGGAATGGGTGGGGGGAGTTCGAATGGGGCCACAACCCTCGTGGGACTGAACCGATTGTGGAACCTTCATCTGAGCAGGGCAGAACTACACGCGCTTTCGCTGAAACTGGGCTCCGATGTTCCGTTTTTCCTGGCTGGGGGCGCAGCGGTGGTTTCGGGGCGTGGAGAACACCTTTATCCGGTTCGTGGACTGGCGGAAACCCGCTTTGTTGCAGTGGACCCGGGGTTTCGTGTGAGAACGGCCTGGGCCTTTGAGAATCTGGAAATCGGCTTGACAGCCACCCCCCCATATATTAGTTTCCTAAATTCTGTGATGGCCTCTGGACGAGTCAATCTAAAGAGGCTATTCTGTTCTCTGGAGAATGATTTTCTTCCCCTCGTCTCGGCAAAAAACCCCGTGGTGCACGAGGTTTTGGACCTTCTGGGGAGAGCGGGTTCACAGTGTTCGAGCTTGACGGGTAGCGGGTCTGTAATTTTCGGATGTTTCGCGAATGTGGAGGCAGTCGAATCAGCCGCAGAACTGCTGCAATCGTCCGGGTACCACTTCTGGATCTGCCAACCCCGAACCATCTGAAGGTTGTGTTGCCGGGTCGTCTAAAGGTAAGACAGTGGCCTTTGGAGCCGCCTATCGGGGTTCGAATCCCTGCCCGGCAGCCATTTTGACCTAACCCGCCCGATCTTGGGCACGTGGGAGTTCTGAGAGATGTCTGAAACAGCCGTTCTCAAGGCAGCCGAGAGAACTGATGCAGGAAAGGGCCCTTCCCGTCGGCTCCGCGGAACGGGCCGCATCCCCGCCGTTGTCTATGGGCCTGAAATTCAGCCCGTCAACTGTTCCATCGATCAGCGTGAATTTTCTGCCGTGGTCAGCGAGCACGGAAGGAACGCAATTATCACCTTGAACGTCGATGGCGGCGCTGACGGCCACTCCACGATCATAAAAGAGGTTCAACACAATCCCTTGTCCGGCCAGGTGCTGCACGTCGATTTCCACCGGATCTCCCTGACCGAGCGCCTGGTGGTTGAGGTGCCCGTTCGCAGCGAGGGCACTCCCCTTGGTGTCAGAAACGACGGAGGGATTCTGGAACAGCTTCTTCACACCGTCGAAGTTGAATCCCTGCCCACCGAGATACCGGATGAGATCTTCTTCGACGTCAACGAGATGGTCATCGGTGACAGCGTTCACGTATCCGATCTGGTCGTGGCCGGTCAGGCTGAGATCGTGACCGAGGGCGACCGGTCGGTGTTCGTTCTCGTCCCACCGACCGTCCGCCAGGAGGACGAAGAGGAAGTCGAAGAGCTGGAAGAAGACGAAGAGATGCAGGAACCGGAAGTCATCGAACGAGGAAAGCGGGAAGACGAAGAGGACGAGGAGGAAGCATAGCCCGCACCACCTGGCGTGCTGTCGTAGGCATCGGGAATCCGGGGCGACGATACGTCGGAACCCGACACAACGTTGGCTTTGCCGTGGCAGACAGGGTCGTGGGCCGGTCGGACTGGCATCCGTCCTCGACCCATCTGGCGGCGGTCAAGCGCTTTCCCTGGGCACGACTGATCGTTGCAAAGCCGACAACGTTTGTGAACGATTCGGGCGACGCAGTTGTCGATCTGTTGGATCGATTTTCGATTGAGCTAGAGGAAATCCTCGTCGTTACGGACGACGTTCACCTAGATCTCGGTCGCCTCAGGCTTCGCCGGGGTGGGTCGGACGGCGGACACAACGGCCTGAGGTCGATCATCGCCACCACCGGGCGACGTGACTTTGCTCGGTTGCGATTCGGTATCGGCCAGCCATCTTCTCGGTCGTCGATGATCGAACACGTGCTGGGTAGGTTTCAACCATCTGAAAGAGAGACCGTGGACCGAGCTTTGGGACGCGCGGTCGAGACCGTCATCGGCTTTGCGCGCGATGGGATCGAGAGGGCCATGAACCAGGCGAATTTGAAAGACGACACGTCCAGCTCCGGGGACGCAGGGACATGACGGACTGGGCCCCTTTGCTGGGGATCATCGGCCTCGTGATCGCGGGGCTTTTCTATATCTACGTGAATTGCAAGCCCGCTGGTACCGACAAGATGGTGGAGATCGCCGACGCCATCCACGACGGTTCGCGGGCTTTTTTGAAACGAGAATATGCCGCCTTGTCGGTTTTCGTAGTGGTGGTGTTCGGCGCGCTCTACGTCGGTGTCGGGACGCATACCGCCCTGGCGTTCGTCTCCGGCGCGGTCTGCTCTATTCTGGCCGGGTATATGGGGATGGAAGCCGCGACTCGGGCAAACGTGCGAACGTCTTTCGCGGCCAACCAGGAAGGTCGGGGCGAGGCCCTGACAATCGCGTTCTTCGGCGGCACCGTGATGGGGCTCGCTGTGGCGAGTCTTGGGTTGCTTGGTGTGGGAGCCCTGTTCATCGCCTTCGGTCGTCCGGAGACGGCGGTCGTCATCAACGGCTTTGCGATGGGCGCCAGCAGTATCGCCCTTTTCTCGAGAGTCGGCGGGGGAATCTACACGAAGACGGCCGATGTCGGGGCCGACCTGGTGGGCAAGGTTGAAGCGGGCATCCCGGAAGACGACCCTCGGAATCCGGCCGTGATCGCCGATCACGTGGGGGACAATGTCGGTGATGTGGCCGGGATGGGGGCCGACATTTTCGAGTCCTACGTGGGATCGATTATCGCCACGATCGCAATCGCCGCGACGGCCGACAAGGTGTTGCTCGACAGACTGACGGGCTCCGACGCGTCGCTGACTCAGATGGCGGCGATGCAGCTTCCGCTCGCCGTGGCTATGATCGGGCTGGTGGCTTCGGTGATCGGTGTTTTGTCGATGCGACTCCTGAGAGCGCTGGACCCGGCCGTTGCGTTGAGATACGCGCCCATGATTTCCGCTGTGCTGTTGTTCGGCGGCAGCTATGTGGTCATCCAGGAACTGGGTCTGTCCAGAGACATTTTCTATGCCGTGATGTTCGGGGGAATCGCCGGCATCGCGATTGGCCTGTTCACCGAGTACTACACGGGAGGACCTCCCATTCGCCGAATCGCTCAGGCCTCGGCGACCGGTCCCGCTACGAACATGATCGCGGGACTGGCGGTGGGGATGGAGAGCACGGTCCTTCCGATCTTGTGTATCTGCGGAGCCATCGGTCTGGCCTTCCAGTATGTCGGGCTCTACGGGATTGGGATCGCTGCGGTGGGGATGCTTGCCACTGTGGGCATCACGATGGCCGTCGATGCCTACGGCCCGATCGCCGACAACGCTGGCGGCATCTCGGAGATGGCCGGACTGGGGGAAGAGACCCGGAAGATCACC
>CEUS01283165.1_pt1 | contig 16340 bp, 15 predicted proteins | sample 427031 | NCBI WGS metagenome assembly CEUS01 (sample SAMEA2622837, study PRJEB7988) | marine metagenome | biome: marine biome (ENVO:00000447); feature: marine epipelagic mixed layer (ENVO:xxxxxxxxx); material: "saline water (ENVO:00002010), including plankton (ENVO:xxxxxxxx)" | depth 140 m | reverse complement strand
TCAGCAAGCTTTTTCTTTTTGATTCGTTCAGCAAGCTTTTTCTTTTTTATTTTATCAAACTTAGCAGTTTTAATTTGTTTTTTTAAGTTAGATTTATTTTTTTTACTCTTTATATTTTTTAATTTAACAACTTTTTTTAATTTATTCTTTTTTTTATTTAATTTTTGTTTTTTTTTCATTTTACTCATAAAACTACCTACTATATCAATTTTCGATTTCTGATATAAATTCGTAACTTAAATTCTTAAATTCTTCCCATTTAAGCGAAGAAGAGTCTGATTTAAAGTCTTTAAGGCTTTTATCTAATTCTAGCGAATTTGAAAGCCTTCTCTCAATAATTTTTAATGATTTTTTCACATCAATTGCAGCTTCTTTTGGGTCATAATTTGGCGATGAATAAGGAAATAGGTTATAAATTTCACTATTTAAACACATTTTAAGTATTTTGATTAGGTCTGTTTCTTTTATATTATTAATTATTTCACTTTTTGACATTGTTAAAAATTTTACTTGGGAAATATTAAAATAAAATTTCTTTAAATCTAGATTATCAAAATTAATCTTTGAAATGTCTTCAATTATATCTGATCTTATTGACACATGATTAATATAACAGGCAATAAATGATAAAATTTCCTTATTCGCGAGATTTTCTATATTGCTTTTTATATTCTTATGATTTGATAATTTATTTGATTTATTTTGTATAAAAAAATTATACAGCTTTTGTTTAAATTCATTTTTATAATGAAATCTAACCTTTTTATCTTCAATTAGATTTGTAATATCATCAAAATATTTATCAAAAACTATTTTTTGATCAGGTGTTTGGTAAGTAAATGTTTTTTTTGCACTATCAAAAATATAATTGGATAAATCTTTTGATGATAATAACAATTTTTTTATTTCATCAATTGAAAATTTATTAATAAAACTATCCGGATCTTCATTATCATTAAGTTCAATTATTTTTAATGAATAATTTGGCTTTAAGTATCTTAATGCCAATAATGCAGTTTTAATAGATGCTTTTTGACCCGCAACATCACCGTCAAACATTAAAGTAGGTGATTTAGAAAACTTCCATGCAACCATTAGTTGGTCATAAGTCATCGCTGTTCCTAATGGAGCAACAACTCCATTAATATTATTATTACTTAAAGAAATTACATCCATATATCCTTCACAAATTAATAAGTTTCCTTTTTTTCTAGCTATATCTTTTGCATTATTAAGATTGTATAAAATTTTACCTTTTTTAAAAAAACTACTTTCAGCAGAATTTATATATTTAGGATTGCTATTATCTATAGATCTACCTCCAAAACCTACAACTTGGCTATATTGATTAATAATTGGAAACATGATTCTATTATAAAAAAATTCTCTCAATTTGTTTTCTTTATTCATTTTAAACAAATTGGTTTTAAGAAGATCTTGGTTTTTAAAGTTATGTTTTTTTAAATGATCAGTTAATGTCTCATTCTTTTTTGAGGTAAATCCTATATTAAATTTTTTTATGGTTTCTATAGACAGATTTCTTTCTTTTAAATAATCCAAAACTTTTTTATTTTCTTCTAAAAAAATATTTTGGTGGTACCAAATCATAGTGATATCTATTATTTTAAGAATTTTATTATTCGTTTCATTAATTTGTTTATTTTTATTATAATTCAAGACTACATTTGTTTTTTTTGCTAATTCTTTTATTGCATCGTCAAAGGAGTATTTTAAATAATCGGTATAAAAGGATAAAATGTCTCCTTTGGCACCACAACCAAAACAGTAGTATGAAGAAAGATCATCATTAATTTTCATCGATGGAGTTTTTTCATTATGAAACAAACACAAGCACCACAGGTCGCTACCTTTACTTACTACATTAACATACTTTGATAACTCATCACTAAACTTAATTTTTGATTTAATTTCATCTATTTGATCTCTTAGAGAAGCCATTATATTTTTTATTTTAATATTTCTTTTGCTATTTTTCCTGCAAGAGACATATCTATTTGCGCGGAGTATTCTGATTTTAGTTTTTGCATTAATTTTCCCATATCTTTAATTGAATTCAAATTTTGGTCTTTAATTATATCGTTTATTATCTTTTTTACTTCTTCTTCATTTAATTCTTGAGGTAAAAATTCATTAATAATTTTTATTTCTTCTAATTCTATTTTTGCAAGATTATCTCTTCCAGCTTTTTCATACATTTCTAAAGATTCATTTCTTTGTTTTACTAAGTTTTTTAAAAGCTTTTGTATTCCTGAATCTAATAATTCATCTTTATTATCTTCTGAACGTAAAGCTATATCCTTGTCTTTAATTGCTGATTTTATAAGTCTAAGCGTTCTAATGCCTGCTTTATCATTATTTTTTAAAGCAATTTTATACTTTTCCTCTATATCAGATCTAAGATTTTTCATGACATCTAATTTTTTGATCGAATCGAAAACTTTGATTGGTATACATAATATAATCTTAAATTACTAAAATAACTACTACTTGACTAATATTTATAAACAGCCTAGTAAACTAATTTTAATGCCTCTAAATAATCCAAAAAGCATTAAAAAATCCAATTTTTCTGCTGCTTTAATAATAGAAAATGGTCTAATTTTCTGGGGATATGGAATGGGCTCAAAGAAAAAGGCTTTATCCATAGGAGAATTATGTTTCAATACATCTACCACAGGTTATCAAGAAATATTAACAGATCCTTCATATGCTAAGCAAATAATAACATTTACTTTCCCACACATAGGAATAGTTGGGACAAATGCAAATGATCAAGAGTCTCGCATGCCATTTGCTAGTGGTTGTGTTGTTTCATCTAGTATTAACGATCCTTCAAACTGGAGATCAAAAAAATCATTGAACAGTTGGTTAGTAGAAAATGATATGGCTTGTATAACAAACGTTGATACAAGATATATTACGCAAATACTTTCAAAAGACGGTCCTCAGAAAGCTGGTATATTAATTGCACAAAATAAAAATTTTGATATTAAAAATGCATTAACCAAAATAAATAAATGGGAAGGTTTAGAAAACTTAGATCTGGCAAAAGAGGTTACAATAAAAAAATCATATTCCTTTGATGATTCAATATGGAACCATAAAGAAAATAAATTTGATAAAATGAGATTTAATTCAAATTCTTATAATGTAGTTTGCATGGACTATGGTGCAAAAAAAAATATATTTAGATCACTTACAAAAAGAAATCTCAAAATTACAATACTTCCAGCTGATTCATCGTTTGAAAAAATTGTCAGCTACGAACCTAAAGGAATTTTTTTATCAAATGGCCCTGGAGATCCTTTTGCTACTGGTAAATATGCAGTTTCAACAATTAAAAAACTTATAAAAATAAATTTACCAATTTTTGGTATTTGCTTAGGACATCAACTATTATGTCTAGCACTTGGGGGCAAAACAAAAAAAATGCATCAAGGCCACAGAGGGGCTAACCATCCAGTAAAAAATTTAGAAACAAACAAGGTTGAAATTACATCTCAAAATCATGGGTTTGAAGTTTTGTTTAATAGCTTACCCAAAAAAGAAATAATTGAAACACATAAATCCCTTTTTGATCAAACTAATGAAGGAATAAAACACAAACATTATCCAATATTTAGTGTTCAATACCATCCAGAAGCAAGTCCAGGTCCTCATGATAGTGACTACTTATTTGACCAATTTTATTATAATATTAAAAATTATGCCAAAAAGAACTGATATAAAAAAGATACTAATAATAGGTGCCGGACCTATAGTAATTGGGCAAGCATGTGAATTTGATTATTCAGGAGCACAAGCTTGCAAAGCATTAAAAGATGAAGGTTATGAAGTAGTATTAATTAATTCAAATCCAGCAACAATAATGACCGATCCAGAAATTGCTACAAAAACATATATCGAACCAATAACTATAGAATTTGTTGAAAAAATAATAAAGATAGAAAAACCTGATGCCTTACTACCAACCATGGGAGGACAAACAGCTATTAATATAGCGCAAAAATTATATAAAAACAAAATTTTAGAAAAATATAAAATTGAAATGATAGGAGCAAAATCTCATTCTATTGACTTAGCTGAAGATAGAAATTTATTTAAAAAAGCAATGAAAGAAATTGGTTTGGAATCTCCAAAAAGCAAAATTGTAACATCATCAAATGAAGCATTAAAAATTTTGGAAGAAATTAAACTTCCTGTCATAGTTAGACCAAGCTACACTCTTGGTGGGGCAGGTGGAGGAATTGCAAGAACAACAGAAGAATTTATTAAATCAGTTGATAATGGTCTAAATGAAAGTCCCACAAACCAAGTATTGATAGAAGAATCAGTTATTGGATGGAAAGAATTTGAAATGGAAGTTGTTAGAGACAAAGATGATAATTGTATCATAGTTTGTTCTATAGAAAATTTAGATCCAATGGGTGTGCATACAGGGGATAGCATAACAATAGCACCAGCATTAACCTTGACTGACAAAGAGTACCAGCAACTTAGAAATGCAAGTATAGAAGTATTAAGAAAAATTGGTGTTGACACTGGAGGATCCAATGTTCAATTCGCAATAAATCCCAAAAATGGTAAAATATTAATTATTGAAATGAATCCAAGGGTTAGTCGTTCATCTGCTCTAGCTTCAAAAGCTACAGGTTTTCCAATTGCAAAAATTGCAACTAAACTTGCAATTGGCTACAAACTTGACGAATTATTAAATGATATAACAAAAGTTACACCAGCTAGTTTTGAACCGACTATTGATTATATAGTTACTAAAATTCCAAGATTTTCATTCGAAAAATTTTCAAACACAAGTGGTTTATTGACAACCTCAATGCAATCCGTTGGTGAAGCTATGAGTATTGGAAGGTCATTTAATGAATCATTACAAAAAGCTCTTTATTCTCTTGAAACAGGCTTAAATGGATTAAATAAACCAAAACCAACAAAAGAAAACTCATTATATAAAGTCGAAGAAAATCTATTAGTACAAAGCCCTGAAAGAATTTTATATATTGCGGAAGCTTTAAGAATAAATTTAAGCGTTGACAAAATATCAATTTTAACTGGTTATGATAAATGGTTTATCGAACAAATTAAACAAATTATTGACACTGAAAATGAGATTAAAAATTTAGATTTTCCATTCGATATTGATAGCTTTTATAAATATAAAAATCTTGGATTTAGCAATATTAGAATTGCGGAACTTTCAAATATTTCAATTAAAAAAATAGAGAAATATATTAAAAAAAATAATATAAATCCAATATTTAGAAGAGTTGATACTTGTGCTGCAGAATTTGAATCTTACACACCTTATTTATATTCAAGTTATTCATATAATAAGGATTCTTTAACTCTTTGTGAGTCAAAACCAACAAATAATAAGAAGGTTATAATATTGGGTGGTGGACCAAATAGAATAGGTCAAGGTATTGAATTTGATTATTGTTGTGTACACGCTGTAATGGCTTTGAAAGAAATGGGGTACGAAACAATTATGATAAATTGTAACCCCGAAACAGTTTCAACTGATTATGATACAGCTGATCGCTTATATTTTGAACCTCTCACTTCTGAAAAAGTTAAAGATATTATTGAAATAGAGAAAAAAAATGGCAATTTATTAGGTAGTATTATTCAATTCGGAGGTCAAACTCCATTAAATATTGCAAAAGAAATTGAAAATGAAACAAATATTTTAGGAACATCCACAAAAACAATTGATCTAGCTGAAGATAGAGAGGATTTTAAAAAAATTCTTTCTAAACTAAATTTAAAACAACCCAAAAATGGTATTGCATACAATATAGATCAAGCTCTAAGTATTTCTAGAGAAATTGGATATCCAGTACTCATTAGACCTTCTTATGTATTAGGAGGTAGAGCTATGGAAATTGTTTATGAGGAAGAAAATTTAAATGAATATTTTGAATATGCACAATCAATATGGACTTCAAGGCATGTCCCAAAAAATAATTCTATCTTATTAGATAGTTTTTTAGAAAAAGCTAAAGAATTGGATGTTGATCTAGTACGTGACAAAGATAACAACATTTATATTGGTGGAATAATGGAACATATTGAAGAAGCAGGCATACACTCAGGAGATAGTTCCTGTTCAATTCCTCCTTATTCTTTATCAAAAGAATTAATAGAAGAGATTGAAAGGCAATCAAAATTACTTGCAAGTGAACTTAATGTTATAGGATTAATGAATATACAATATGCTATCCAAAAAAATAATATTTATGTATTAGAAGTTAATCCAAGAGCAAGTAGAACTGTACCTTTTGTTGCTAAATCAAGCGGGATTCAATTAGCAAAATTAGCAACAAAAATAATAATGGGCAAATCTTTAAAAGATTTTGATAATTTAGTAAGTTACAAAAAATTACCTTTTTACTCAGTTAAAGAACCAGTCTTTCCTTTTAAAAAATTTCAAAACGTTGATGTGCTCCGCGGACCAGAAATGAGATCCACAGGTGAAGTAATGGGAATAGACAAAGATTTTTTAAGTGCATTTGCAAAAAGTCAAATATCTGCAGGTATTAATTTACCATTGGAAGGAAAAGTATTTTTATCAGTTAAAGACAAAGATAAAGAAGAATTGATTCCAATTGCTAAAAAACTAACTGAACTTGGTTTTAAACTTATAGGAACAAGTGGAACAACTTCGTATTTAAAAAATAATAATATTTTTATAGATAAAATTAATAAGATAAGTGAAGGAAGTCCGCACATAGTTGATTTATTAAACTCAAAAGAAATAAATTTAGTTATTAACACTACAGAGGGCAAGACATCAATGGGAGATAGCTACGTTATGAGAAGAAATACTTTAACATCAAATATTCCATATTATGTTACAATTAAGGGTGCCAGTGCAGCTGTAAATTCAATTGAAAGATTAAAAAAGTCAAATCTTATGGTAAGAAGTTTACAATCAATCCATTAATTAGTTGATTCATTTTTTTTTTTTATTTATTATTTTGTTTTACATAGAAAATTGAGGCAATAATGGCAAAATTTCCAATGACTACAGAAGGTCATGTAAAATTACAGAATGAGCTAAAAGAGTTAATTCATGCAGATCGGCCTAATATAATTAAAGCAATATCAGAGGCAAGATCACATGGAGATCTTTCTGAAAATGCTGAATATCATTCTGCAAAAGAAAAACAAAGTTTTATAGAGGGAAAAATTGCTGAATTAGAATCAATAATGGCTCAAGCTGATGTTATAGATGTTTCAACTCTTTCTGGAAAAGATATAAAATTTGGTGCAACAGTATCTTTATTAGATGAAGAAACTAATCAAAAATCAGAGTATCAGCTTGTTGGTGAATATGAATCAAATATAGAAAATAAAAAGTTATCAATTGCGAGTCCTTTGGCAAGAGCAATAATTGGAAAACAAAAAGGAAGTATTGTGGAATTTACAAGTCCGAATGGTATAAAAACTTATACGATTAAATCAGTAACTTATAAATAAATTGAAAAAAGCAAAAATACTTTGGACCATTACAGATGGATCTCATGGAATGATTAGTCAAGCTAATGGGCTTGCTCAAAATATATCAGAATCATTTATTGAAAAAAAAATATCCATAAAATGGCCGTGGGCAGCTTTGCAACCTGGTTTTTTACCAATAAACACAAAAATTTTTAATAACGGCTTTATTGAAAAACAACTACCTAGTACCATTATAACCTGTGGTAGGAGAAGCATTTATGCATCATTATATTTAAAAAGAAAATTAAAAAAAAAACTAGTTTCTATTCATATTCAAAATCCAAAAATAAATATTAATAATTTTGATTATCTTGTAGTTCCTAATCATGACGATATGAAAGGAAACAATGTTATTACTTCTGTAGGCGCATTACATCATCTAACATATGATAAGATTAACAATGCTAAAAAAATATTCGATTACCCGAAAAACAAAGAAATTGTTGTAATTATTATTGGCGGTGAAAACAAACATTATAATTTTGATAAAAATACAATAAATGAATTATTAAAAAAAATTAAAAAACTAAATAATAATGAAAATAAATATTATTATATTTTTGTACCGTCTAGAAGAACTGATGATAGTATTATTAAATTTATTAAAGACTACTTCAAAGATGAATATTTTATTTGGGATAAGAAAATAGAAAATCCCTATTTATTTTCGTTAAAAATTGGTAACTATTTTATAGTAACTTCAGACTCAACTTCGATGATCTCCGAAGCTGCCTATACTGGAAAGCCAGTTTTTGTTTATCAACTACCTTTTAAAAGAAAAAGTAAAAGAATTGAAAATTTTCATCGCGAATTTGAAAAAAAGGGTATAACAAGGTCATTCGATGAAATATTATATCAATGGACTTATGAACCATTAAATGAGGCAAAAAGGATAGCCAAAATGATAAATGAAAGAATAAATAATAATGAGCAATAATTTTATTAGTTCTTTAAAACAAAATATAGTGTCTTTTGACAAGCCATTTATGCACTGGGAATTCTATAACCCTCTTAATCATGAAACTCTTAGAGAAATCATTTCTGCTTCAGTCCCTAGTGGAGAAAGAGCATATGACGGAACAAGAGCTGCTGACCATACTGGGCAAGGCATAGATGGAAAACTTAGGCTATTCATAAATAAAGAAAACTCGGAACATTTTCCTAAATTAACTGGGTTAATAAATATACTTCAAACTAAAGAATGTCGTGATATAATTTCTGAAAAATTAAATAAATCTCTTAATAATTCATATATAAGATTAGAAATCATAGCAGATAAATTAGGATTTTGGTTAGCACCGCACAAAGATATTGAAGAAAAACTTATGACAATGATGATATGGGTCAATCCATATAACGAGTCGGAAAATCTAGGAACTGATTTTTATGATAATAATTTTAAATTAATAAAAACTACAAAGTATAAAAATAATACAGGATATTTTTTCTCATCTGGTCAAGATACTTGGCATGGTTTAGAAAAAAAGGAAATAATTAAAGAAAGAAGAAGTATTCAAATTAATTATGTTTCTTTCAAAACTGACTGGCCTGTTAATTAATGAATAAAGAAAATATTAGCAAATAACTGATGCTTAAATATGAATGAAATAAAAACAAAGCTTATAATTATAGGATCTGGGCCAGCTGGTTATACAGCCGCTATATATGCGGCTCGTGCAAACCTTTCACCACATCTTATTGCTGGATTAGAACCAGGTGGCCAATTAAGTATTACAACAGATGTAGAAAATTATCCTGGATACGAGAATATAATTCAAGGTCCTTGGCTTATGGATCAAATGAAATTACAATCAGAAAAAGTTGGTACAGTTATTCATAATGATATAATTACTAAAGTTGATTTTAATAAAAAACCTTTTATTTGCAAAGGGGATAGTGGAAACCAATATATTTCCGATTCTGTTATTATTTCTACAGGAGCGCAAGCAAGATGGTTAAATATTGAAAGTGAGAAAAAATTTAAAGGTTATGGTATTTCTGCTTGTGCTACCTGTGATGGATTTTTTTTCAAAGATAAAGAAGTAGCTGTAATTGGTGGAGGAAATTCTGCGGCCGAAGAAGCATTATTTTTAACTAATTTTGCATCTAAGGTAACAATCATTCATAGAAGAGACACCTTTAGGTCAGAAAAAATTTTACAAAATAGAATATTTAATAATAAAAAAATTAATATACTATGGAATAAAGTAGTTAAGGAATTTGAGGGCGATTCTGAAAAAAAATTACTAAAAAAAATAATATTAGATGATGTAAAAACAAATGAAAAATCTGAAATTGCTGTAGATGGTGCATTTATTGCAATCGGTCATGACCCTGCAACTTCTTTATTCAAAGGAAAATTAGAAATGGATAGTGACAATTACATAATTACAAAACAAAATAGCACACTGACTAGTATTGAAGGAATCTATGCGGCAGGAGATGTAGTTGATAAAATATACAGACAAGCAGTTACAGCTGCCGGAATGGGATGTATGGCTGCTATTGAAGTAGAGAAATATATATCAGAAAAAGATTTATAAGCTAACCTTGTCGTGCTTTCATACGAGGATTTTTTTTATTAATAACATATATTTTTCCTCTTCTTCTCACTACTTTACAATTTTTATCTCGCGATTTAGCAGATTTGATTGAATGTCTAACTTTCATAACTATTATTTTAATAAATTTATGCATTTTACTAAATTGAATACTTTCTTTTGTCAAATATATTAACTAAACTAGGCTATGAGAAATTTTCATTATCCAGGAAGATCAAATGTATTGAGCACTAAGGGTATTGCAGCCACATCCCACCCACTAGCATCTCAAGAAGCTTTATCAATTTTAAAAATGGGTGGAAATGCTATTGACGCAGCAATAGCTGCTTCAGCAGTCCTATGTGTTGTTGAACCAAACGCAACAAGCATAGGTGGAGACTGTTTTGCTATAATTGCACCTAAGGGGAAAAATCCTGTGTCTTACAACGGATCGGGTATAAATCCTAAAAAAGCAAAATTATCATATTTTATTGAAAATAATATTAAAAAAATCGAACTTGAAAGCCCACATTCAGTAACAATTCCTGGAGCAATTAAATCTTGGGAAAGTATGCATTTGGATTACGGCAAGTTAGATTTTGAAAAATTATTTATTAAGGCAATAGAATATGCTGAAGATGGATTTGCTATTACCGAAAAAGTTGCAGAAAATTGGAGAGAAAATGCAATAAAATTAAACAAAAATATAAATACAAAAAAAATTTTCCTTAAAAATGGGAAAAGTTATAAATTTGCTGAAAAACACAAAAATCCAGCTTTAGCTAATACACTGAAAAGAATTAGTAAAAAAGGTTCAAAGGAATTCTATAATAGTGACATTACTGAAGATATTGTACAAACTCTTAATGAACTAGGCGGGTTGCATACTATTGATGATTTTAATATGCAAAAAACAATTAAAAGTAAAACAATCTTTTCTCCGTATAAGGATACTCTTTTGCACCAATGTCCACCTAATGGACCAGGGATTACAGTTTTAATAATGATGAAAATGATGGAAAATTATGAAGTTAAAAATTTTTCCCCAATGAGCTTTGAACGTTTTCATCTTGAAGCAGAAATAACTAAACTGTCATATAAGCTGAGAGAGGAAAGAATTGGTGATCCAAATTTTAATGAATTAAATCTTGAAGAAATCTTATCTTCACATTTTTTAGATAATTTAATTGATAATATTTCAATGGATTCGTGTCATAATGTAGGTAATTTGAATATTCCTGCCCATCCAGAAACTGTTTATCTTACTGTTGTAGACAAAGACTTAAATCTAGTTTCCTTTATTAATTCAGTTTGTTATGCATTTGGAAGTGGAATCACAACAAATAAAACTGGGATTTTATTGCAAAATAGGGGTGTTAATTTTCGTATAGAAGAAAACCATCCTAATAGTATAGATTCACTTAAGAGGCCTCTTCACACAATAATACCAGGAATGGTTTTTAATAAGGAAGGTGAAGCAATTATTTCTTATGGAGTTATGGGTGGTCAATTCCAACCTGTTGGACATACTCATTTTCTAAATAATGTTATTGACTATGAAATGACCGTTCAAGAAGCTATTGATTTTCCTAGAGGATTTCATTTCAATAACCAATATCAACTCGAATTAGGTGTGAGCAATGATGTAGAAAAAAAATTAAATTCTGTTGGTCATAAAACAGTTAGAACAAAATCTCCTCATGGAGGTGGTCAAGCAATCAAAATAGACTATAAAGAAGGAGTTTTGATTGGAGGTTCTGACCCTAGAAAAGATGGTTGTGCCTTAGGGTTATAACTACCCATTAAAGATATCGTTGAATTGTTTATTTACTCTAATAAATGTTGTGCATTTGCTCAGCTGTTTTAAAGAAGGTGCTCCGACATATGTACAGCTACTTCTAATACCTCCTAAAATATCCTGAATAGTATCTTGTAACTGACCTTTGTATTTTAATTTTACAACTTTTCCTTCACTACTTCTATAATCATTTAAGCCTCCATAATGCTTGTCCTGAGCAGTTTCAGAACTAGATCCATAAAATTCTATATAATTATTATTATTTTCTTTTATTATTTTACCTCCACCTTCATTATGTCCAGCAAGCATACCTCCCAACATTACAAAATCTCCCCCACCTCCAAATGCTTTCGCAACATCACCTGGGCAAGTGCATCCACCATCAGCAATAATATGGGCTCCCAAACCATGAGCTGCATCAGCACATTCTATAACAGCACTAAGTTGTGGGTAACCTACACCAGTTTGTATTCTAGTTGTACACACACTTCCAGGACCTATTCCTACTTTTACTATATCTGCCCCGCTTAAAATTAATTCTTGTGTCATATCTGCCGTTACTACATTACCAGCAATAATAGTTTTGCTAGGAAAGTCATCTCTTACATTTGAAATAAATTTACTAAAATGATCAGAATAGCCGTTAGCAATATCTATACATAAGAATTGAAAAAAATTTAATTCTTTTAAAGTTTCTTTTACAACTTTATAGGCTTCTTCACTTGTTCCACAACTTAGTGTAACAAACGGATAAATTTTTTTAATATCTTTAAAATTTTTTATACTTTTTAAATCATGGTGTTTAGTTAATGCAGTGATCATTTTAAATTTAGACATTATTTGAGCAACTTTTAGCTCACCTACGCCATCCATATTACTAGCCATAATTGGAATGCCAGACCATTCAAAATTACTATGTTTAAATTTGTATGTTCTTTCTAAGTTAACATCTTTTCTGCTTTTTAGAGTGCTTCTTTTTGGTCTAAATAAAACATCCGAATAATCTAATTTAATTTCTTCTTCAATTCTCATAATTTTGTAATAAAATATAATGAAACGCTTCGCCTCTAAAATTTTACATCAACTGTGGATAATTGTTTAAACTAGTGATATTTTATTAAGGTTAAATGAAAAATATAATTAAATCAGAAATTGATAAAGAAAAAAGGGGATTTGATCTTTATTTTAAAGGTTTATTAGATTTATATTTAACAAATAGCTATCTTGATAAAGTAATGCTTTATAGTGTAATTAATGGCGGAAAAAGGATTAGACCCTATTTAATAAAGGAATTTTCAAAGATTAAACAAATTCCAACAAAACAATACTATCAATTATCAGCAGTTATAGAAATTATTCATAGCTATTCATTAATTCATGATGACCTTCCTAGTATGGATAATGATGATTTTAGAAGAGGAAAACTATCAACGCATAAAAAATTTAATGAAGCCCAAGCAATTCTTGCAGGTGATAGTCTTCATGATTTAGCTTTTGAAATTTTATCTGACTTAAATATAAAAAGATCAAATATCACAATAAAATTAATCAATTTGTTGTCTAAAAGTCTTGGTTCTTCTGGTCTAGCTGGGGGACAATCTTTAGATCTACTTTATGAAAATAAAAATATACCTACAAAAGATATTATTAATATGTATAGATTAAAAACTGGGGGTTTATTTAAATTTTGTTGTGTAGCTCCTTTTATAATATCTAAATCAAATAAAAGTGAAATAAATTTTGCTAGTAATTATGGCGAAACATTTGGATTGGTATTTCAAATTGTAGATGACTATATGGATTATGTAAGTACGAAAAAGAAAATTGGCAAAACTCCAAAAAAAGATCTGAAACAAAATAAAAGTACCATACATAAAAATTTAAAAAATAAGGATATTAAAAATTTTTGTATTTCTATAGTTAATGATTTTGAGAATAAAAATATATTTTATATTAAAAAATGGTCTAAATTAAAAAACTTACTTTTTTATTTAATCAGTCAACTTGATTAATTATCCATTTCGCTTATCTTTTAGTTCCATAAATGTATGAATAAACAAAGTTGATATAATTAATGCTCCACCAATAATAGTTTTTAGACTGGGTTGTTCGTTTATTACTAACCAAACCCAAAATGGCCCGAGGGTTGTCTCTAATACAAAAAATATTTCTACTTCGTGAGCAGGTATATACCTTGGGGCTAAGGTCAGAAGCATTAACGGTATTGTTACCATGAAAATACACATTATTGGAATAATATAGATATCTGAACCCGTTAAATTAAGTGATTGAACAAAATATACACTTATAAGCATAGTAAAAAGTTTTGCTAACATTAATGATGGTAAAAAATTAACTAATTTTGCTGATCTAATAACAACAGCACTTGCTCCAACTAAAAATGCTGTAATAAAACCAAAAATATCACCATAGATTCTGCCTGCACCATAAGAATCATAAAAAATAAAAATAACAAATAAAAGACAAAATATCATTGCAATCCATGTTCTTTTTTTAGGAAATTCTTTTAAAAATAATAAGCTCATAAATGCAGCCATAAAAGGTGATAAACTTAATAATATTAAAGTATTAGCAACATTGGTATTTTCAATTGATATAATAAATGTAACGTTGGTCAATGAAACTATGATTGCATTAAGTACTCCGGCAAATCCTATTGCGTAACAAAATGATAAAAAATCTTTTTTATAATAAAATAATAAACCAAATAATAAACAAATGAATGGGATCAAGCCTCTATAAAAAACTAAATCCCAAGATTCAATATTTGATAATCTTATAAAAAGTGAGTCAGGAGTTATAAATAACATACCTCCTAAAGATAAAAAAATTCCTTTTTTTTGATTTGACAATTGCATTATTGATTTGGCCAAGTATCTGATAAACGATAACCTTCTGGAAAAGGATTTTTTTCATCGATATATAATTTTTGTTCCCCTGTTATCCAAGCCTGTCCTTGAATAATAGGAATGACTGCATCTATAGAATCAACATGGGTCTTATTTTCTAAAAAACACGTGAAGGTTGTATCTATAATTGACTTTGAAATAAATTTTTCGTTAAGATTTATTTGATTCTTTTTAAACATATAAGCTAATCTAGCTGAAGTACCAGTGCCACAAGGTGATCTATCTAATTTTTTTGGCCTAATACAAACTGTATTTTTAGCTATTTTAACTTTTTCTGAATCTAATTTTACTTCATCCATCAACATGCAGAATGAAATATAATCTAAATTTGGTAAAAGTGGGTGATTAAACTTTAGTTGTTTATTTGCCGCATTTGTTATTTTAGAACAAATATCAACTATTTTGTTAGCATTATTTGGTTCTATTTTTAACTTTAGGTCATTATTATCTACTAAAACAAAACTATCCCCACCATAGGCAGTTGAAACACAAATTGTTCCTAATTTTTCAACAGTAATTTGTTTTTCCAAGGATAAAACAAATGAAGGTAAATTCTTTATTTGTACCTTTTTGACTTTATTACCATCACAGTATGCTACCACATCAATTAATCCCCCTGGTGCTTCTAATGTCAAATTCATTACAGGTTTGCTAATAGAAATAATATTTTTTTCCAATAAAACTGTAGCAACGCAAATTGCATTACTGCCAGACATCGGAGGAGTATCCAAAGGCTCCATTATTATAAATCCCATATCTGCTTTAGGATTTTTAGGAGGAACTAATAAATTGACATGTTTAAATACGCCGCCTCTTGGCTCATTTAAAAAAAAATTCCATATTTTTCTATCGTTTTTAATATATTGTGACTGCTCTAATATACTATTACCTGGGGGAGGTTCTATTCCATCAATGATAACGTCTCCTATTTCACCGCAACAATTTACATTAATAAGGTTTGCTATTTTCATATAATTTAATAATTTAAAGTTATGTATACTTTCTTATCATGAATAATTTGTATCTCTGCCTTATTGTATGAAGGAGGTCCTTTTGGAATATAATTATTGCTAAAAGCATAACCCTCTTTTGGACGCCAAAAAAACCCAGTATTAAGTTTATTATCATTATTTTCGTCATGATATACAACTAACGCAAAATTACCTTCATGTATTTTTGATAATGATATTATAGTTTCATCTATTGTTGGTTTTTTTCTTATTGATTCTATTGCCTTTTCTTCATCTAAAAAACTATCTTTTGAATTATATACTTTAATATCGATAAATCCATCTTCATGCTCAACTCCCTTAATAACTATAGTGGAATGTGATAAGGCTACAATAGAATATAAAAAAATGACAAGTGAAATAAATAATGTTTTTATCATTTAATTTGTTTAATTATTTTTTGATTGTTTTTCAACATTTTTATAAAATTAAGAATTATCAACATTTTTATAAAATTAAGAATTATAAAGTATAATAAATGGTGGGTGCGACAGGATTTGAACCTGTGACCCCTGCCGTGTCG
>CEUS01055113.1_pt1 | contig 16349 bp, 14 predicted proteins | sample 427031 | NCBI WGS metagenome assembly CEUS01 (sample SAMEA2622837, study PRJEB7988) | marine metagenome | biome: marine biome (ENVO:00000447); feature: marine epipelagic mixed layer (ENVO:xxxxxxxxx); material: "saline water (ENVO:00002010), including plankton (ENVO:xxxxxxxx)" | depth 140 m | reverse complement strand
CGAGCCGTCCCAACCCACGTACGAATCGTATGCCCGCGGCGAGGTTCGGCCAAAGCGGACAGCGCCACATCAACCGCCCTCGGTGGCGCCACAGCCTCAGGCGACAGAGCTCTCTCTACATCTCGCTCAGTCAGTGCCCAATAACCGCGTCGACTTCGAACCTGCAAGTCGTCTCGCTTTAGCTGAACGTCAATCTCATGAAACTTTCCGTCAAGCGGCGACTGAGAAGAGGTGTAGCCCAACAAATAGTAAGCACTGGAATCACGCATCATCTGCCTTAGACCAGGAACGATGTCGTTACGATTCACTATTGCGCGGCCGTCAGTCTGCTCTGACAGTAGATACAAGGTGTCTTGCGTCGTCCGCAACACTCGACGATTCGTTCGATACGAAATATCTGGCTGGCTGAGATCGTATTCACCTACAGTGAACCCGCGAGGGTCCAACGAATAGACTGAAGTGTTAAATCGATTTGCGACCTGAAACAACTCTCGCAACCGCAAAATTAAACTAGAATCACTAAACAGTTGATGAGTTTCCTCTATGGGTGACTCAGCCGCGTTCGGGTCAAGTCGAGCCGGGTTAAATGACCCGTCCATTGACTCTCTCAGCTGTGGCGGCACGTAATTCGTGTAACCCTCACTAACCAACAACACACTCTTTCGACCTTCCCTCAGTCCACCAAGACGAACCATTAATCCATTTAGCGCTGACAACGACACCTGGTTCCGTATTTGCTCAACCACTTGTGGTGGATAGTTCCAATACTCTTGTTCAAATAAATTTTCTGGTTCGTATCTGTACTTACGGCCATAGAATTCTTCAACTTGAGCGATCACTGCCTCGTGATTTCTTGAAAATCGAACGTCGCTCACAGGTGTTAACGGATACATAACGGCCACAAGATCGGTTGGCAATAGATTGTTTCGCAGAAACTCGGTTAGTTGAAGACTGGCTCGCTGACCATTTTCGAACCGAACATGGTAGTCATCGAAAAAGATCACAAACACGCGAACGTCTCTTCTGTCAGCCTCCCGCTCCTCATCATTGCGGTTGCTAATGCTAGTGGCAGGCCTCGCATCCGACTCTGGAACAGCACCAATCGCCACGCGCTCAAACGTCTCGATGGTTTGCAGTTCGCCGTCTTCATAAACCTCAAAATCAGATACATCGAGGTCGGTCACGTGATTACCATCGTTGTCAGTCACAACAGCGTCAACACGAATGAAATTAATGCCCGATCGGAAGACTGGACTCAGTGCTGCATCTGGCTCAATCTGCTCGTCTTGAGCAGCTTGATCTTGGGGAGCTACCGTATCGCTTTGATTGTCGTCGGATGTCGATGCCGGTTGCTGAACCTGAACCGGGGCGACCAAGACGAGCAATAGCGCTAACAATCCCAGCGGGCGCGGTAAAAGTGTCGAAAGAAGGCTCAACATTGGTGCCTAGTTTCTGGAAGGCCTTCACCAATGATACCACCGGCACACCAGCGCCGTGCGCCTCAAAACTCTATCGGCGAGTACCTCTTGATTACAAAATTCTCAGAAACAAAGGCTTCAATCGCTCAACCGTCTGCCGTGGTTCTTCTGGCATAACTCTTGTCTCGGCTGTCACGGTCATGAAATTCGTGTCGCCATCCCATCGAGGTACAACATGGATGTGTAAGTGCCCGGGAACCCCTGCTCCAGCAGAACGGCCAATATTAATCCCGATATTAAGTCCATCCGGATCATAAGCGTCACTGAGTACCTTCTCGGCCGCTCCAGTCAACCTCATCAGTTCGGATAACTCAGAAGGAAGTGCCTCCGACAGTTTAGCTAAGTGGCGCTTCGGCACAACCATCAAGTGACCGTTGTTGTACGGATATTTATTGAGGATCACAAAGCATTGGTCGCCTTCATACAATTTAAGAGATACCGATTCTGAAGAGTCGAGCTCAGAACAAAAGACGCATGACTGCGCCGCTGACCTGTCCGCATTAGTCACGTAGGACAGTCTCCAAGGAGCCCACAAATAGTCCATCAAAAAGGTTGAAAATACGTCGGGCGATATCGACGTTAATAACGTGCAATCCCGTGGCCAGACCGTACTGAAGGCCCCGTCACTACAGACGAGGATGTCTGCTTCGGTTCCGACTCCAGGTTAATAAGTTCCTTTAGTTCCTTGCCAGGTTTAAAATACGGAACACGTTTGGAAGGCACCTCAACTCGGTCACCTGTCTTAGGATTACGTCCTTTACGCGGTTCACGTCTCCTGAGCCTAAAGCTGCCAAAACCCCTAAGTTCAATTTTCTCACCCCTATGTAGAGCTTCAATAATGCTATTAAACACTGTCTCGACTATGACTTCGGAGTGTTTCTTCGTCAACTCAGCCACCCGCGCAACTTCTTCGACAAGATCGGCTTTCGTCATACTAGCGCTACCAGTGGGTGTTCCCACCTCAAGTGCGTCGGAATCGTTCATCACTCTGATGACTGACTGTGCTTGAAGTGATCGCCCAAGGTTACCTCTGGCGACTCACTCGTTGCGTAGTTCTGCCAGTCCGCCTCATAATCTTCTGTCTTAAGAGCACGGATACTCAGACCAATCTTCCTATCTTCAGGACTTAGCTTAATAATACGAATCTTAATAACCTCGTCGACCTTCAGTTCTTCTTTCTGTTCACCCGACTGCTCCTCGAACTCGGAAACGTGGATGAGCCCTTCTATCCCTTCGGCCAACTCTACAAAAGCACCGAAGTTAGTGGCCCGCACGACCTTGCCCTCGACGATGTCGCCAACTTTATTCTGAGCAAAAAAATCGTCCCAAATATCCGTCGCCAGTTGCTTAAGTCCCAGTGATAGACGTTGATTTTCAGGTTCAAGACTCAGAACCATGGCTTCAACCTCATCACCCTTTTTTAACACCTCTGACGGGTGTTGAAGACGTTTACTCCACGACATGTCAGAAATATGGATCAATCCGTCGATTCCTTCTTCAACCTCCACAAAAGCACCGAATTCCGTTAGATTTCGCACCTTGCCAACTAGCTGTGAGCCGACGGGGTATTTCTCGGCCAGTGCCTGCCACGGATTTGTCTCAATCTGTTTGAGCCCCAAAGAAATTCTACGGGCCTCTCGATCAACTCCCAGTACCATCGACTCCACGCTATCCCCTACATTCATCAACTTCGACGGGTGCTGCACCCGTTTACTCCATGACATCTCGGAAACATGAATCAAGCCTTCTACACCAGGTTCCAGCTCCACAAATGCCCCGTAATCCGTCAAACTCACGACTTTCCCCGACAGACGTTGGCCAACCGGATAGCGCTCAGGTGCGAGAATCCACGGATCATCCTGAAGTTGTTTATGTCCGAGTGAAACACGTTCGGACTCTGCATCGAACTTCAGCACCGTGACGTCAATCTCATCGTTAACGTTGAACAGTTCCGACGGATGCTGAGAACGCCCCCACGACATATCTGTAACGTGCAGGAGACCATCGATACCACCCAAGTCAACAAACGCACCGTAGTCAGTAATATTCTTGACAACGCCACGCATTACCTTGCCTTCGACCAGGTTGGCTAAGGTTTCTTTCTTCTTCTCTGAGTTTTCTTCCTCAAGTAAAACCTTTCTAGATAAAACGATGTTGCCTCGCTTCTTGTTTACCTTGATGACAAGCATGCGAAGCTCTTGGCCTCGTAGTGAGTCCAAGTTACGGACTGGCCGCACATCGATCTGGGATCCAGGAAGAAACGCACGTACGCCTATATCGACCTGCAAACCCCCTTTAATGCGCTCGACTACACGACCAATGACCACTCGCTTGTCTAAATAGGCTTTTTCAACATCGTCCCAAACCTTCATCTTCTCCGCTTTTTCGCGGGAGAGGACGACATGGCCTTCTCGATCTTCCGTTCTTTCAAGCAGCACATCAACGGTGTCTCCAGCTTGTACAGTAACTTCACCGTTCTCGTCTAAGAACTCGGAGCGCGCAATGATGCCTTCGGACTTGTAGCCAACATCAACTATGACCTCAGAAGACGATACTTTAAGAACCGAACCCTTAATAACTTCTCCTTCAGAAAGATTTCTGAAGCTACTCTCATACATATCAAGCAGACGCTGGTACTCGGCTGGATCAATTGCGTCATTATCTTGCGGTTGTACTAGCGGGATCAGGGAAGCCGTACTCTTAGCTGGGTTCTGGATCGACTCGATTGAGACTGCTGCCTCCGAACCCTCATCTGGATCTACCTTGGCCACGTCATCTACATTACTCATGCGCTAGGAGTCCTCACCATTCTTGGTACATCCTCTTAAATAAACTGCCGTTACCGATAAATCTGAGAGGCAGGCACACTGTCTCAGAAGTGAGATAAGCACAGGACTGTACGACACTTAGCGGCAAATCGTCAACTCTGAGAAGAAGGTTTAATAACGCGATACTAAAAGCACAAAACACCAAGAAAGCGCAGCCCACCATGGCTCTTCGCCAACTGTTTACCCTTCCAATTTCTTAATCACGTTTCCTGATCGAGACGATTTCTAACGATACTAAGAACCCTGGCAACCACATCGTTAACTGGAACACCGGTGGTCTCTATAAGAATCGCGTCTGCCGCACGGGTCAATGGTGATGTTTGTCGAGTCCGGTCAAGTCGGTCCCGATTCTCTAAAGCTGATGCCACAACCCCGATTTCAGTGGCTTGCGACAATGCATGAACTGGGTCACTAGCCCGACGTTTTGCTCGCTCCTCAGGAGTTGCATCAAGATACAACTTTAAGATTGCATCCGGAAACACCACAGTCCCGATATCTCGTCCTTCCATCACCACCGGACCTGCTGCAGCAAATTCACGTTGACGAGCAACAAGCACACTTCGCACCCTCGCCATACGGGCTACGGTTGAAGCTGCCACATCGATTTCTGGTGTCCTAATATGGCTCGTGATGTCCTCGCCATCGATCACAACACGAGTGAAATCGAGGTCAAAAACTGTGTCTCTCGCAAGAGTGACAACAACCTCTTCGTCCGCTAACGACTTTGTCTGCTCAAGGGCCCGCCAAGCAATCGCTCGATACATCGCACCGGTATCTACGTAAGACCACTCTAATTCCTTAGCAACAGCTCGAGAGACGGTTCCTTTGCCGGCCCCTGACGGTCCGTCAATAGCCAAGACTTTCGTCACAGCCCTACCATCCTCACATCATGCCCAGCGGCAACGGCTCGTCGTAAAGCGATAACTTCCTCGGCTGAAAGCTCTCGAGTCATACCGAGCTTAAGCCCTCTTGCTGTCAAAGGACCAAACCTCACCCTCCGTAGTCGGACGACTGGATACCCAACGGCCTGAAACATCCGCCGAACCTGGCGATTCCGTCCCTCCCTAAGTGTCACGCGTACTCGAGCTTGGTTAATTCGCCTTTTTTCATGCCCGCCCAACAACCGCACTTGAGTCGTTGCCGTGCGGCGACCGGCAACAACAATACCCGAGGCCACTTTCTGCATAGCTCGCAAACTTGGAACGCCGCGAATCACCACTTCATAAACTCGCTCCAGACCGTAGCGTGGATGAGTCAATTGCGCGGCAAGGTCTCCATCATTTGTCATAAGTAGTAAGCCTTCGGAGTCATAATCCAGACGGCCGACTGGATAAACGTACTCGCGAACTCGTGGGAGCAACTCAAGCACTGTTTTACGCCTCTGTGGATCATGGCGTGTTGTCAAATAGCCAGACGGTTTGTTCATTAGAATGTATCGTCGCCTTTGCGCAAGGCCAACACGACGACCGTCTAGACGTATATCGTCGCTCTGTGGATTCGCTTTACTCCCTAAATTCGTGACTACCACGCCATTAACCGAAACTCTACCTGCTGCAATCATCGTCTCGGCGCCACGACGCGACGCGCTACCTGCCGCTGACAGAATCTTTTGAAGGCGCACAATGGAAGCCGTTCCAGTCAAACTAATGCACCTGTTCTTTAGAATTTTTCAAATTGGAAGAAGATGAATCAAATGGTAATACTTCGTCAATTGGCGGAGAATCAGCTAAGCCCTCCGGAACATCCAGTCCCAACGCCTCGGCCATATCCTCCACTTTTGGCAGATCAGCCAAGTTCTTCAAACCGAATCTATCCAAGAATTCGCGGGTGGTTGCGTAAAGAAATGGTCGCCCGACGACCGATTTTCTTCCGGTGATCTTGATTAATCTACGTTCGAGGAGTGTCCCTAACACTCCCGATGTATTCACCCCTCGAATCTCGGCGATCTCCGGTGCCGTGACAGGTTGCCGATATGCTACGACCGCCAGAGTCTCAAGTGCCTGAACAGAAAGTCGCTGACTTGAATGTTCGTGAAATAACCGCCGAACCCACTCACTAAATTCAGGACGTGTGACAATCTGATAGCCACCAGCCACCTCAACCAACTCAAGCCCTCCACCACGGTTCCACTCCAAAGTAAGCGCCTCAAGTGCCTCCTTGATATGCTCCGGAGGTTCCCCTTCCAGAACCTTCGCCAAGGTGGTCAAAGTGACCGGCTCGGGTGAGGCAAAGATCAGCGCTTCAATCGCTGATTTAAGCTCACTTAGATCATCGGTCATTCGCCTTCCCTTCTTGGTCCTGTCCGTGAGTTTGAGAGGAGCTTCTCTTATACACCCTGATAGGTCCAAACGTATTGCTTTGCACAACACGGATAAGCTTCAGTCGAATCATTTCGAGGATAGCGAGGAATGTCGTGATTAGTTCTCTGCGAGAGGCTGAATTGGTGAACAGTTCTTCAAATGCACGTGCATCTGTCAAAGATAAAATCTCCAGCAACTGATCGATTCGTGTTTCGATCGGTACTACTTCAGCCGGCAGCGCCACAGTTGGTCGGTCTTGTGAACGGGCGATGACCGATCGAAAGGCCTGAATGAGGCTAAAAATGTCAACCTCTAATTCGCGTTCAAAAGGCTCACCAGCAATATGCTCAACACGGCTATCGGGCCGAGTCCATTGCGCGCTTCTAATGATCTCTCGTTCATGGAGCATCTCAGCAGCGGCCTTGAACTTTTGGTGCTCCAGTAATTGACGAACCAACGCCTCCCGTGGGTCCTCTTCCTCTTCAATGTCAGTCTCATCCTCCATACGGGGAATCAGCATGCGAGATTTGACATGAATGAGGGTTGACGCCATGACTAAAAATTCACCAGCCACATCCAGATCAAGTTCCTGCATCAGGTCAAGGTAATCAAGATATTGTTCAGTTATAAGTACAATCGGGATGTCGTAGACATCCACCTTATTCATCTTGATCAAATGCAACAGAAGATCGAGCGGCCCCTCAAAGTTGGAGAGTTTAACCGGGTAACCAGGAAGAATGGACTCGAAATCGTTAGGTGTCTCCATACTTTAACCTGACCGCCTCGCGTACATCTTTCATTGTCTCCTGAGCAATCGCCCGAGCCTGATTCGATCCATCCATAACTATTTCTTGAATTTGGTTCGGTTTCGCTGCTATCTCCGCACGACGTTCCCGAATCGGATCCAGCACCTCATTCACAGCGCGCGCCAAACAATCCTTGACCTCGACGTCTCCAACTTTACCAGCTTCATAGCGTGCCTTTAATTCGTTCACTTCCGTTTCGTTCGAATTGAAAGCGTCGTGATAAATAAACACAGGATTGCCCTCAACTGTACCTGGAATATCTGCCCGAATCCGTTTTGGATCCGTGTACATTCGCATAATCTTCTTTCTAACGGTGACGGCGTCATCGGACAGATCAATAGTATTTCCGTAACTCTTGCTCATCTTGCGATTATCCAATCCTGGCAACCGTGGGAACCGTGTGAGCAGTGGCTGGGGTTCTGGAAAAAGCTCGCCAAAAAAACCCTGAAAACGCCTGACAACTTCCCGCGTCAATTCAAGATGTGGAATCTGATCCTCACCGACGGGAACAAATTTCGCATGATACAAAAGTACATCCGCCCCCTGCAGAAGGGGATATCCCAGAAAACCTAGTGTTGAAAGATCTCGGTCGGACAACTCATCGATCTGCTCTTTGTAGGTTGGTACACGCTCAAGCCACGGTATGGGCACTACCATTGAAAGGAGTAGATAAAGCTCTGCATGCTCAGGGACCTGCGATTGGATGAACAAAATGCTCTGTTCAGGGTCCACCCCTGCTGCAATCCAATCAGTTATATTGTCATAGGCGTAGCCCGAAAGTTCGGCTGTATCACCGTACTCACTGGTTAGAGCATGCCAATCAGCCACAAAGTACATGCAGTCATACTCGGCTTGCAGAGCGCTGTACTTTCTTAAAGCTCCAACTAGATGTCCCAGGTGTAACTTTCCTGTGGGACGCATCCCTGAAACCACGCGTTGTTTTACTGATTCAACACTCACGATAGAGATGAATATAGCCGGTTAGTAAAGTATTAAGCAGACAATCAGTAGCAAAGCTTAACAGAGTGCCGACACGTAAGACCGGCGGCGTCCGTTAGTCTACAAAACAACCTTAACTCTTGAAGCCTGTCAAAAACTCAAGTCTCAGCACCTTGACTAGCCAAATGACGGAAACAAAAAATACGGGGACCTCTGAATTCTTGAGATTGCATCTGGACTATTTACCAAAAATAGGAACCCGGCTCGCAATAATCATCGGCTGTATTACTTGTCAACACCCTCACGCTCTCTCATCTATTCTTCGTTCGTTCCGAAAAATAATCAATAACCAAACGAGCCACTTTCGCGCCTACTATGGGAACAAGCTCTTCATTGGTAGCACGACCAATATTCCTCACACTACCAAAACGTTCAAGTAAGGCCCGGCGCCTTTTCGGGCCAACACCTGCTACTAAATCCAGCTCAGAACTGAAGTCACGGGTGTGCCGAGACCGACGATGAAACGTTACTGCAAAGCGATGGGCTTCGTCTCGAATGCGCTGCACCAACTGCAGAGCCGCGCTGTCTCGAGGTAGTGCTATTGGCAAACGTTGGTCTCGCGTGACCAAGAGTTCATCTTTCTTTGCAATCCCTATCGCGACCAGATTAGAAAGACCGAGTTGCTCGAAGGCCTTGTACGCTGCTGACAGTTGACCAACTCCTCCATCCACAATCACGAGGTCGGGAAACGGCCCGCCTTGTTCAAGTAAACGCCGGTATCGGCGAAACACAACCTCCTCGATTGATGCGAAGTCATCAGAGCCAACCAATGATTTTCTCTTCTCGCCTCGAATCCGAAATTTTCGATAATCCCGGCGGAGCATCCGACCGTCTTCATTGACAACAAGCGCACCAACAGTCTCGGCGCCATGAAAGGTCGAAATGTCAAAGCATTCGAGTCGCCGCGGCCTCATCTTGAGAGCCAGACAATCTCTCAACTCTTCAAGAGCGGCGCCGAAACGACGTGCATCCGCACCGAATCGAGAATCATATGAAACCTTGGCGTTGCGAGTCGCCAACTCAACTAACCCTCGCTTGTCACCTCGTTTAGGTACATAGATGCGAACCCTATGTTCAGAACGCCCAGACAACCATATCTCGATCTCCTGTTGGTCATCGAGTTTCAAGGGCAAATGAACTTCAGCCGGTGCCCTACGCGCCTCATAGAATTGCTGCAACCCAGCCCGCAGCAATTCCGCGTCCTGGGTCATACACTCTTCGATTTCATCGGCGACAAGCTCAATTCTCTCAATCACACGACCACCACGAACTTGAAAAATCTGGATTAACCCACCCGATGAACCCACTTTAATGCCAAAGACATCACGCTCGCCAAGACGCGGACTAGCCATCTTTTGTTGACGATCCCGTAGCGTTTCGATCGTCCGAATCGTATCTCTACATTGGGCAGCTACTTCGTAGTGTTCTTCACTCGACGCACTACGCATCTGGGAATCAAGGTCGGTTAGGAGTTCTTCGTTTCGACCGTCAAGAAACATTTGAGTACGTTGCACCGCCTCTAAATACTCGGCCTGGCTGCAGATGGATTCGACACATGGAGCCAAACACCTTTTTATGTCGTATTCCAAGCAGGCTCTCCCTCGTTTGCCATTAATAACTTCGTTACACGACCTAATCCCAAATAACCGGTGTGTCAGTGACATCGTCTTGCGGGCTAAGGCTGCAGGTAAAAAGGGCCCGGCGTAGACATTTCCGTCACGGGAAACACGCCGAGCGACGAGAACTCTAGGAAAAGCCTCGGTAGTCGTCACCTGTAAATAAGGGTAGTTCTTGTCGTCCCGCAGTAGAATATTGAAGCGTGGGATTCGTTCTTTGATTAGATTGTTCTCAAGCACCAAGGCCTCGACAAGTGAGTCGGTCACGATCACTTCAAGGCGTGTAACGTCTTTAAGGAGGGCGTCAGTCTTAGGACTCGTCCCCTGCGCGGACAAATACGTCTTGACTCGCTGTCGAAGCACCCGAGCCCGACCAACATAGATTGTTTCGCCGGAGCCATTAAAGTAAATGTACACTCCTGGTTGTTCTGGCAATCGTGCAATCAGGTGTTTGAGATCCCAAATGGCCATGAGTTACACTGCTGAGGTCGCTATTTCAGATTCGCGCCCCCCCCTAAGATAGTATCGCTCAACTTTCGATTAAGAGAGGGTGCAACCGTCACATCCATGACATTTACTGGAGCCATCGGCGCGGCGTGTATGTATCCGCTCCGCCTCATCATCGAAACGTGTGTTCGTCTCCGAATTCATCCGAATGCGTTGACGTTCACCGGTGTCATCGTCAACGCAATATCCGCCTGGGCTCTAGCTACTGGTCATTTTCTCACGGCCGGCTTTGTCATGATCGTTGCCAATATCTTCGATTTTATAGACGGTAAAGTAGCGGAGCGCACCAACCTGGCTTCGGAGTTTGGAGGTTTTTGGGATTCGGTGATGGACCGATTCTCTGACATTCTTCTTTTCATAGGCTTGCTCTATCTCTACACCGAGCAAGGTCGACCCGATTACGTACTGATAACAGCTCTAGCACTAATGTTCTCTGTAATGACAAGCTACACCAGAGCTCGAGCTGAATCGCTAATCGAAAAATGCAAGGTTGGATTCATGGAGCGTCCAGAACGAATCGTCCTCTTCATGATTGGCGCCTTCACTAACCGTATGGCTGCAGTTTTGTGGGTGATACTCGTTTTGTCTGTCGTGACTGTTGTGGATCGAATCTACTTCACTTGGCGCGAACTCCGCACCGGTCCCACGGAACTCCATCCTGAAGTCCAAATGACATTAAAACGAGCGGTGGCACTACCTGCGTTAGCGGTTTGGCATGCGTTATTTTGGACGTTCGATCGCGCGACATGGCAATATGACCTGATGGTGATAGCCATCCTGGCGTTTGTCTGGATCACACCGCCAGGATGGTTGGCCGACCCTACAGCGCAAGGCGCTGGACTAATCGGACTCTTGCGAAACCTTGGTTCGTAAAAACACTCGCCCCTAAACCACTTCCCGTTCATCGGCACCCAGATCAAATGTTTTCATTGCGAAATGCAGATCATCGCTGGCAATCTTGTCACGTAACAGCCGACGAACCTCTCCGTAGTGCTCGTGAGGAACATTGAGTTGACGCGCTAGTTGGCGAAGCCGGTAAATTATTACAAGCTTAATCTCGCGCCCTTCTCTCCAGCTCAAACCACCAATCTGTGAATAAGGTACAAATCGTGATTCAGTCCAAATTCCCTCTTGGTATAGCCCTCGCTTAATTCGAAAACTCATCGGTAACAAATAGGCGTAGTACAAAAGCATCATCGCTTCGGCGAATCCACTTTCGATTCCCTGACGCTGCACAACCAATTTTACGAAGAGCAGGATGCCGAATACGACACCGAACGGTAGAAAAACTCGATAGTACGGGGGTTTACGCCCGGGCCAAGTCAACAGAGCTGTGGACCGGCGCTTGAAAAACTGAAGAAATTGAACAGCAATCCAACTGTTGGCCAAGCAAAAACCAACACCGAGACCCGCTAACGCAACATCGAGTACATCCGAAATATTGATCTCATCCAATCGTGGGCCTACTTTGTTTCACGCACGACCTTGATACTCTCCGGACTCCGTATTTACTCGAATGACATCTCCAACCGAGACAAATGGTGGAACTTGGACTACTAAGCCGGTCTCGAGTGTAGCCGGCTTAAGTTGGGCACTCGCAGTCGCGCCCTTAATAGCCGGAGTGGTTTCCCGCACCACAAGCTCAACCGTTAGCGGCAAATCTATCCCAACTGGGTCAGATTCAAACAGCTGTACTGTGATCACCGAATCTGGCAACAGATAATTAACTGCGTCACCAAGAGTCTCCGCAGTCAGATGTGTCTGCTCATAAGACTCAGTGTCCATAAAATGATGAGTATCGCCGTCAGCATAGAGGAACTGCATTTTACGGGTCTCGAGCATTGCCCGCTCCACACTATCTTCAGACCGAAATTTATGGTCATTGAGGGCGCCAGTGCGAATATTTCTAAATCTGGCTTGAACGAATCCGTGCCCCTTTCCAGGGGTAAGATGATTAACATCAAGAACACGAAGTAAATCCGTGTTCATTTTGATCAAATTGCCTTTCCTTAGTCGAGTAGCTTGAATTGAGGCCATGTTGGCCGGTAATCGTACCATAGGTGTACTACCCAATAGCGTTAGAATGGGAACAGGTTATTAGCCGCGCACACTAATTGTGGAGTGCCATTAATGCGTACCAACTCGATCATTCTCGGTTCTGTCCTGTTCTTGTCCGGTTTGGTAGGCGGTATCGTCCTGACGGGTCGACTCCAGACTCAGACCGAAAGCCTCGCTTCGGCCGTTCCGATGACCGAAGAAACGGGAACCGCAAACCTCCAATCCAGAACAAACCCAAGCATTCCTTCAGTCGCTGGAACATCTGCCTTTACCGAGGTTGCTGAATCAACGGTTGCCGCCGTAACGAACATTTCGTCTCGTCAAGTCGTTCAGCGCCGATCTGTTTTTAACAATGATCCGTTCTTTCAATATTTTTTCGGAGACGGTCGTGGTTTCTCAGGCTATCAAGAACGTCCCAGTCTCGGGTCAGGTGTAATCGTTCGCGAAGACGGATACATTTTGACAAACGCTCATGTCGTAGGCAGTCAAACCGCTGGCATTACAGTAACGTTAGCGGACAACCGCGAGTTTCAAGCTGATCTTGTCGGGCGTGACGAATCCACGGACATTGCCCTCCTCAAAATCGACGCGGACGACTTACCTACAATTCCTTGGGGCGACTCGTCTTCATTGCGAATCGCCGAATGGGTCTTAGCAGTTGGCAATCCGTTCCAGTTAAATCAGACAGTAACACTAGGCATCGTCAGTGCTGTGGGCAGAGATAATCTAGGCGTAGCGAACTACGAAGATTTCATCCAGACCGACGCTGCAATCAACCCAGGTAATTCTGGAGGAGCACTAGTGAACGCTCAAGGCGAGCTTGTCGGGATTAATACGGCAATTTTTAGTGAAGACGGCGGGTATCAAGGTATCGGTTTTGCCGTACCTAGTAATCTCGCCAGTCGTGTCATGCAGGACTTGATCGAATACGGCGGGGTTCGACGAGGTTCGTTTGGCTACGTAGAGGTGCGTCGACTGTCCCCACAACTAGCCCTTGAATTAGGTGCTCCAGACACTCGAGGTGTAGTCATCTGGCGAATTCATCAAGCGTCGGCTGCTGCGATGGCAGGCATGGAGCCTGGTGATGTCATTGTGACGTTTAACAACAACCCGATTGAAGATCCATCTGATTACGCTCGCTTGCTATCCGATGCCCCGATAGGCGAAACGGTAACTTTGGGAGTTATCCGAGGTGGAGACCAAATCTCCTTTGAGGTAGAAGTGTCACAAGCGCGCCCTCAATAATGGCCAGAAACCGCCAAACTATCTGACGCATAGCACCTCCATCGGCGATTGACTCCTACTCGAATACCGATTCTGGACGTCCATATAACCTGGCGAGTCACGCCGTAATCCGCAATATAGAGTCGTTGCCCCGTAAAATCTTGCCTATTCTTGGAATGGGCAATCCCAAATGCTTGTGAAAGTTTTCCAGGCCCACGACATAGATCATTTATGGAACCGACTGAATCATTACGACGCCGTCGCATCAGATCGAAACCGTGTAACGGTTCAACCGCACGTAACAATACAGCCGCTGGATAGCCTTCTGCCTCTGTCACAACATTGACCAAATGATGCACGCCGTAGTTTAAATACACGTACGCTCGTCCGGGGGGACCGTACAGCGGTGCATTCCTGCGAGTGAACCCAGTCGATGCGTGGCATGCTGGGTCGTTTTCACCTATATAAGCCTCAACCTCAACAACAATTCCAGCCGTATGTCCTGATAAAGATTCGTGTACTAAGACTTTCCCGATAAGTTCACGGGCTACGTGAAGGGTCGGCCTTGCATAAAACGACCTTGGGAGAGAGTGAATCAATCTAAGCATTGGAAGAGCGGCTTCACAAGCTTTCAACAAACACGCTATGAATCCGCATAAGCATGGTGACGCCCCTCCGCAAGTACAGTCTGCAGAAACTGACCAGTCCGAGAGTCCTTGTGTTCCGCGACCACCTCCGGAGGGCCGGTAACCACTACATGCCCACCGTCGACACCACCTTCAGGACCGAGGTCAATGATCCAATCTGCCGTCTTAATCACATCCAAGTTGTGTTCGATCACCAGTAGAGTGTGTCCAGCTTTGAGCAACTTGCCGAAAGCCGTTAATAACTTTGCAATATCGTCGAAATGCAGGCCTGTCGTGGGTTCATCCAATATGTAGACCGTGCGTTCCTTAGTACGAGATGAGAGATGAAAGGCAATCTTGATTCTCTGTGCCTCTCCACCCGACAGCGTGGTTGCTGGCTGACCTAGTCTCAAATAGCCCAGTCCAATTTCGTCCAATACCCGTAAACGTCTCACCACTTTAGGGGAGCTACTAAAAAATGAAATCGCCTCACGGACGGTGAGTTCAAGCACCTCGTCAATGCTGCATCCTTCATACTTCACAGAGAGCACATCCGGCTTAAATCGTCTCCCGTCGCAGTGCTCACATGGCAAAAATACATCTGACAAAAACTGCATCTCAACCTTTACTTCTCCTTCGCCTTCACACGCGTCACAGCGCCCCCCTGGCACGTTGAACGAGAAATGACCAGCCTTGAACGCCTTCGTCCGAGCATCCTTTGTCGAAGCAAATAACTCGCGAATTGGATCAAACGCCTTTAAATAAGTGACTGGGTTAGAACGAGGTGTTCGTCCAATTGGAGCTTGATCAACCAAAACGACATTACTGACCAATTCCACGCCATCCAACCTCTCATGGTCACCTACACGCTTATCCCATTCACCTTTCGATCTCTTTATCGCCGCATAGAGGACATCATGGACCAACGTCGATTTCCCTGACCCACTCACGCCGGTCACACAGGTCAACATGTTCATGGGAATTTCCACATCGACCGATTTTAAGTTGTGCTCACTGGCCCCGACCAGACACAACGCCTGCGACTGTGGAAGACGCTTTCGGCGCACCGCAGGAATCGGAATGGCCAATTCGCCACGGAGATACTTTGCTGTCAACGACGTCTGCTCGCCTTTTAATCCCTTAAAGGTGCCTGCATAGACCACCTTGCCACCCCTGACGCCAGCACCTAACCCAAGGTCAACGACGTAATCACCTTCCCTAATAATATTTTCGTCGTGTTCAACCACGACGACGGTATTACCTTGATCGCGAAGCTTACGAAGAATCTTCATCAGTCTCTCAGTGTCGCGTGGATGTAAACCAATTGAAGGTTCGTCCAGTACATACAGCGTGCCAACCAACGCCGCCCCTAATGAAGTCGCAAGATTAATTCGCTGCGCTTCTCCACCAGACAGCGTGGACGATAGCCGGTCCAACGTCAAATAATCCAAACCAACGTCGCTCAAAAACATCAATCGTTGTCGAATCTCTCGGACGATTCGTTCCGCAATTACCGTTTCTTTCTCTGTGAGAATTAAATCACCAAAGAAGCACTTAGCCTGCGCAACTGTTAGGGTGCACAACGTATCGATCGTTCGCTCCCCTACTAGGACGTCTCGGGCTTCTCGGCGCAAGCGGGTGCCTTGACATTCCGGACAGACAAGATAGCCCCGATACCTACTCAAGAACACCCGTACATGAACCTTGTACTTCTTACGTTCTAACGATTGGAAAAATCCCTTTATGCCTCGGTAGTCCGTTCCATTGCCTGAAACAACGAAATCACGCTCATCGTCAGTCAGTTCATTCCATGGAATATTCACTCTGATTTTATTTGCTCGAGCTGCCTTCTTTAGCCCAGCAAGGTAAGACTGATAATGCGGCTTACTCCACGGCTCGATAGCATT
>CEUS01284270.1_pt1 | contig 16350 bp, 15 predicted proteins | sample 427031 | NCBI WGS metagenome assembly CEUS01 (sample SAMEA2622837, study PRJEB7988) | marine metagenome | biome: marine biome (ENVO:00000447); feature: marine epipelagic mixed layer (ENVO:xxxxxxxxx); material: "saline water (ENVO:00002010), including plankton (ENVO:xxxxxxxx)" | depth 140 m | reverse complement strand
TATAGAGAATTTAAAAAGGATATACATTAACTAAATAAGGTTTTAAAAATATGGTTTCATTAAGTAAAAGAACATCAATGGCATTATTTTCTGACCCGAGTGACCATTATTGTCAAAGGGTTAGAATTGTTTTAGAAGAGAAGGGCATTTCTTCTGAAATAATCGACGCAAATAAGAATAATTTAACAAATGAAATATTAGAGATCAGCCCTTATGCCACTTTACCAGTGCTGGTTGATAGGGATGTTTGTTTATATGATTCTGTAACTCTTATGGAATACCTTGATGAAAGATTTCCCCATCCCCCTCTATTGCCTGTTTATCCTGTGTCAAGAGCTCATATCCGTTTGTATATGAAAAGGATACAACTAGATTGGTGTTCTTTGTTTGATAGCTTAGAGCAAGATAAATTAAACCCAAAAAAGAGGAATCAAACAAAAAAAGATTTAAAGTCCTTAATTTTAAGTACTTCTGCAATCTTTAAAGAAAAGCCTTTCTTTATGAATTCAGAATTTTCTTTAGTTGATTGTTGTATAGCTCCTATACTTTGGAGATTGCCCCAAGTTGGAATAGAAATTCCAAAGGACTTGAAGCATAAGCCTATCAATGAATACATGAAAAGAGTTTTTACAAGACAATCATTTATAGGAAGCCTAACAGAAATTGAAAAAGAGATACGTTCTCTATAAATTAATATCCTAGTACTTCAAAAAATCCTTCTTTTACTATAACTTTAAGAGATTTCCTTTCGAGCCTACCATTTTGTAGTGTTGTCTCTCCAGACATTCCGGAAAGTTTAAATTTTCTAGAGGAATTAGGGTTTTTTAAAAGAAGAGCTATTTCATAACTATCAAAACCCAAAGCAAAAGATCTTCTTCTATCTTTAGGAAGATTCTTGATGTAATTAGTCTTGAAGTTTAGCATCCAGGGCATATCTACTAAAACAACTCTTTCTAAGTCTAGCTCTTTAGAAAAATAGTTGTCATTTTTATTCCAACTAGGAAGCATATAAACAGAAATACTTTCTCCAAAATTGTATTCTACTTCCGGTTTTAGACTGCGTGCTTTAGTTATTGAGCCCGAAAAAAAAATTGAATCAACATCAGCTCTTCTTCTTGGTGTGCTATCAAGAGCTACACTTAAGGCCCTACCAAGCTTTCTTGTTCTTTCTTTGCTTCGCTGAATGAGCAGGAGGTCAGAAAGTAAAGTTTCATTGTTTTTATTTTCTGATGTTGAAGAGCCCAAAACATTACCCCCAATATCTACCCACAGCCTTTCAATAACTTCTTTATCTTTTGTTTCATCATCGTCGATGATAATTGCATTATTATTCCCTAAATTTTTTGCATATTTTAAAAATCCTAAATATTCTTCTTGTCTTGTAATAGTTAATATTTTTTGATTTTGTCCCTTTACATTAATCCCTTCAATCAAGTTTATAAAAAGACCTTGTACCTTAAGAATTTTATTTAAACAGTTTAGGTCAAGGTCTTTTAAAAGCTCATCATTTAAAAAAACAATATAAAAACCCTGACTTTCTGGAAATATTTGGCAATTACTTGTATCAAGTTTATGTTTTGTAAAAAATTTAATATTCGGTGAATACTTAGAATTTTTCTTGTAATAGAAGTAATTTGTTAGCAGACCATTTAAAAAATCTTTTGATCTATCTTCAGAAGAACCTGCTATAACTACATTAATTTCCTTAGGAAGTTTATTAAACTTATAATTAATTTCATTTTTTTTTATAACCAAGGTTTCTTCTTCTTGGGTTATATTATTTGTTAGATTGGAGGCACAACCCGTAACTAAAATTAAGTTAACGAAAATTAAAAATAATTTATTAATATGAATCATTATGGTTAAGAATACTAGATTTGGAGTCCTCTATATAGTTTCTACTCCAATAGGAAATTTAAAAGATATTTCAAAAAGAGCCTTGGAATGTCTTTCTAGTGTAGATTTATGTGCAGCTGAAGATACAAGAAAATCAAAGCTTCTTTTTGACAGTTATAACATCAAAACTAAATTAGTGTCTTATCATAAGTTTTCAGAGAAGAAGAGGTTGGAGTATTTAACTTCTAAGCTTAAAGGAGGTCTTAGTATTGCCCTAATAAGTAATGCAGGCACGCCAGTAATTTCAGATCCAGGTCAGATTCTAATAAAAAGAGCTCAAGAAGAATCTATAAATATAGTTCCAATACCTGGGCCATCATCTCCTATTTCAGCTCTTAGCGTTTCAGGTTTTTCAGCAGACAAATTTAGTTTTTATGGTTTTCCTCCCAGAAAGAAGAAGGATAAAAATTTATTTATGAAATCTTTAATTTCTGAAGAAAAAACTTCAATAGTTTTTGAATCAAAAAGAAGGATTATAGATTTTCTTCTAGATTTAAAAAAACTAGACTCACAAAGAAATATTTTTGTTGCTAGAGAAATGACTAAGTTACATGAAAGCTTTTATAAAGGAAATATCGATGAGGTCATAAAGAAAATTTCTAACAGCTTAAAAGTTTTAAAAGGAGAATTTGTTGTAGTTGTTGAAGGTAAGAATAGGGTAGAAAAAGAAATTATTCTGGAAACAGAGCAGGAAGAGGTTATAAAAATTTTATTAAAATCCATGAATAGAAAAGAAGCCCTATCTCTTTCTGCAAAAGCTTTTAATATAAAAAGAAATATACTTTATTCTAAATTTATTCATTAAAAGTAATATTATTAATTTAGCAAAAGTATATACTGAAGTTGAGCTGACCAGATAATCGCTCATATTTTGAGAGGAAAGTCCGGGCTCCTAAGGGCAAGAAGCCAGGTAACACCTGGGAAGCGTAAGCTTACGGAAAGTGCAACAGAAAACAAACCGCCTTTTAAGGTAAGGGTGAAAAGGTGTGGTAAGAGCGCACCGCGATGACGGTAACGTACTCGGCAATGCAAACCCCTTCTGGAGCAAGACCAAGTAGAGGTTCTATAGTGTGCCCTCACTGAACCAGGGTAGGTTGCTTGAGTTTTGTGGTGACGCAAAACCTAGATGAATGATTATCCTAGACAGAACCCGGCTTACAGGTCGGCTCAAACTCCTTAAATTTTTCAATATCTATAAAAAATCAGGGTATTATTTTTCCACAAGAATCAGATAGTGAAATAAGTCGCTGTGAATGGCTTGAAATTATCAATAAAGTGTGACAAAGTGTGTAAAAGTGTACAAAAATGTTACGCTTTTCTCTCTTTTTTAATTAAAGAAGGAAAGAATGAGTTCAAGTATTTATGGGTCCAGTTTTCTCACCTTGGATAATAAGGGCAGAATTGTTATCCCAGCAAGGTACAGAAATGCTTTAAGGCAAAGTTGTGAAGGCTCTATAGCTGTTACAAAAGATCCCCAATATCCATCTTTATTAATTTACCCTGGAAAGCTCTGGAAGGAGATATCCTCAAAATTTGAAGCTTTAGGTGGTTTAAATCAAAAAACTAGAGCTATGCAGTGGAAAATACTTGGAAATGCTTCAGTAACAGATTTTGAGGTTTCAGAAAGAATGCTTCTATTGATTCCACAACTTTTAAGAGAATTTGCAGGTCTTAAGGCGAGGAAACAAGTAGCTCTAATTGGTATGGGGTCAAAGTTTGAACTTTGGAATCTTGAAAATTGGAAAAAGAAAGAGTCAGGAATGCAGGTAGAAGGAGAGAATCTTCTCTCTGAATTACCTGCAGTACTAGAGGAGATTCCTTTTTGATGGGTTATCAAGATCATGAACCAATTATGACTGATCAAGTTGTCAATAATCTTATAGTAAACAGGAGTGGAGACTATATTGACTGCACTTTTGGGCTAGGAGGACACACTACAGCAATTTTAAAGATACTAAAATCTGAAGCTAAGCTTACCGGAATGGATAGAGACCCTGAATCTCTTAAGTTAGTAAATAAATTAAGCAAAAAAGATAAAAGATTTTCATTTATCAAGGATACATTTGGTAATTTAAAAAATTATTTTCTTGAAACAAGTATAGATGGAATAATTTTAGATTTAGGAATATCTTCTAGCCAACTAGATGACCCAAAAAGAGGCTTCAGTTTTCAGGTTGATGGTCCTTTGGATATGAGAATGGATCAAACGAATGAATTTTCTGCTAAAAGATGGATAAACGAGTCTAGTCAGGAAGAGATTTCAAAAGTTTTATGGGAAAAAGGAGAAGAAAGGAGATCAAGAAAGATTGCTGAATTGATATGTAAAGAAAGGAAGGTCAGTCCAATAGTTACAACTCTTCAACTTTCTCAAATAATTCAATCTTGTAAGTCTAAAAATTCTAAAAGACACCCCGCTACCAATATATTTAGGGCTATAAGAATGGAAGTTAATTCAGAAATAGAAGAATTAAAAAATGTTCTTATTGCTGCAGGTGAGGTTTTAAAGGAGGGAGGTCGTTTAGGTGTTATAAGTTTTCATTCCTTAGAAGATAGAGTTGTTAAGAGGTTTATCCAAGGAAAGAGCTCTGAAGGAGAATCATTTTCTTTTAAGAAAGTAGGACCAAAGTATATGAAACCTGATAAAGAAGAAGTTGAGAATAATCCACGAAGTAGAAGTGCAATTTTAAGAATTGCAGAAAAGGTTGCCTAAGATGATTAAAACTAAAAAATATTTTCTTCTTTTTGGTCTTTTTAGCACATTGTTTATCAGTTCATTTTATTTAGTTTTTCAAGTTTATGACCTTAGAGTTTCTTTTTCAGAACTAGAAGAGCTTAATAAAGACTATCTAGACTTATCTTTTAGATCTAATCTTCTAAAAAGCGAAATTGAGTATTTCAGGAATCAGTTAACAATAAGAGAGATAGCTACTCAAAGTCTAGCGATGCATTCTCCTAGTTTGGGTGAGCAGATAATAGTAAATAGGGAGATGTTAATTAAATGAAAAATTTAGTTTTACTAACAGTATTTTTTTGTTTGGTTAGCTGCACAGAAGTAAATGGCATAAAGACTAATAGTGAATTAGATATTTCTATTACTTCCAAGCATAAAATTATTTCAAACCAAGATTTTATCAACGAAACTTTCTTAAGGTTCTTTGAAGGCAATTCTAAGGAAATTGGTGAACTCACTTCTGATCTATATAGAAGTTCATGGATTTATGCTTTTAAATTCAAGAGAAAATGGCCAAATAAATACTATATCCAAGTCAAAGAACATCAACCACTTGCTATATGGAAAGATAAAAAATTCTTAACTCAATCAGGGATTTCAATAAATCCAAATGAAAACGGTCCAAATATAAATTTGATTATTTTAGATGCTCCTGAAGCAGACAAATTTGCATTGCTTAACATTTCCAGGCAAGTGCAGAGCCAGCTAAATAGGTTTAATTCGACGGTTCATGAAGTTCGTCTTACTTATGCAGGTTATATAACTTTAGTTACAAAGGAAGGTGCTGTACTTACCTTTAGTAAAAAGGATTTCCGGGAACAGCTTGAACGTCTCGAGGATTTTATCTCGTTCGAGCTGTTCTCAGGAAAGCTTAATAATATCAGAACTATGGACTTTAGATATAAAAATGGGATTTCTGTCTTATTAAATTAAATTGGAGAGTTAGATGAGTGGAATCAGTCAGAATGAGATGTTAGTAGGTTTAGATGTTGGAACTTCTAAAGTTGTTGCAGTAGTTGCTGAAACCTCTGCCGACGGCAATATAGAAGTGGTTGGCCTCGGTACCCAACCTTCGAGAGGCTTAAGAAATGGAGTAGTTGTAGATATTGAATCTACAACAGATGCAATTAAAAAATCAATACATGAAGCAGAAACCATGGCTGGATGCCATATAAGCTCTTGTTATGTAGGTATTTCAGGTAGTCATGTTAGGGGTCTAAATTCCAACGGAGTAGTTCCCATCAGAGATGGAGAAGTCAAGTATAGTGATGTAGATAGAGTTATAGAAACCGCACAAGCAATGGCAATTCCTGCCGACCAGAAATTACTCCATGTGCTTCCCAGAGATTACATCATTGATAATCAGCCAGGTATCAAAGAGCCTTTAGGTATGGCAGGTGCTAGGTTAGAAGCTAAAGTTCATCTAGTTACTTGTAGTGAGAATTCTTCTCAGAATATACATACCTGTGTTGCTTCATGTGGTTTAGACATTGAAGCTTTCGTCTTAGAACAACTTGCTTCAAGTTACTCTGTCCTTACAAGTGATGAAAGAGAACTCGGAGTTTGCCTGATAGATATTGGATGTGGGACAACAGATTTGGCTGTCTTTACTGAGGGTTCAATCTCTTACACTGATGTAATTCCTCTAGCTGGAGATCATGTTACCAATGATATAGCAAATGCTTTAAGAACTCCTCCTACACAAGCAGAAGATATTAAGCAAAGGTATGGCTGTGCTGTTAGCGCATTAACTCAACCTGATGAATTGATGAAGGTCCCAGGAATGGGAGGAAGACCCGAAAGAGAGATGTCAAGGCAGACCTTAGCGGATGTTTTGGAAAGAAGGTATGTAGAGATTTTTAGCATGGCACAACAGAAACTAAGTTTAAGCAGCTTTGAATCTGTTATTCCTGCTGGAGTCGTTCTTACAGGTGGAGCTTCTAAGGTTGAAGGAGCCGTAGAATTAGCAGAAGAAGTTTTTCATGCACCAGTAAGAATAGGTTCTCCAAATACAATTGGAGGATTTACTGAGGTTATACACAACCCTGTTTATGCTACAGCTGTCGGTTTACTGCTTTATGGACATAAACAAATGCAAGAAGATCATATGAACTACATACACAGAGATAAAAATATTTTGAATAGATTAACCAGATGGTTTGGCGGAAATCTATAGAGATTTTAAGAGGAGTAAAAAATGAGTGAATGGAAATTAATTGAAGAAAATAAGAATAATGCTGAAATTAAAGTAATTGGTGTTGGGGGAGGAGGAGGTAATGCCGTCCAACACATGGTAGAAGCTGGTATTAATGGTGCTGAATTTATTTCTATAAATACTGACAAGCAAGCATTAGAAACTAATAAGGCTAAGAACAAATTCGTCCTTGGAATGAATACAACAGAAGGATTGGGAGCTGGAGCAGATCCTGATATAGGTAGACAGGCAGCTCTTGAAGATAGAGATAGACTAAATGAAATGCTGAAGGGAACTGATATGGTTTTTATTACTGCTGGCATGGGAGGTGGAACAGGAACAGGAGCTGCTCCAGTAGTAGCTCAAGTAGCTAAAGACTTAGGTATATTGACTGTTGCTGTAGTAACTAAACCTTTTGAACTTGAGGGCTCGAAGAGAATGGATATTGCTAGGGAAGGTATAAAAGAACTAGTTGAGGAGGTAGATTCACTCATAACTATACCTAACCAGAAGTTATTAGAAGTCTTGGGAGAAGACTGCGCAATGATTGAAGCTTTTAAGGAGGCTAATGATGTTCTAGCAGGTGCTGTAAGAGGAATATCAGACATCATTATGTGCCCAGGCTTGATTAATGTAGATTTTGCTGATGTTAAGACAGTAATGTCAGAAAGGGGAACGGCGATGATGGGCACAGGTGTTGGTTCAGGGCCTGATAGAGCTAGAATAGCAGCTGAAAAGGCTGTAGAAAGCAAGCTGTTAGAAGATATTAGTTTAAAAGATGCTAAGGGTGTTTTGGTTAATATAACAGCAGGTACAGAGATAACCTTAGGAGAAATTAGATCTGTAGGTGATTGCATTGAAAGTTTTGCTGACAAAAATGCCATTATTGTTACTGGAGCTGTAATTGACGAAGCTGTTGGTAATGATCTAATTGTGACAGTTATCGCTACAGGCCTAGGAAGTTTATCGACAAAAGCACAGCCAACAAGTATTTCTCCTTCAAAAGTTAATGATACCTTAGAAAGAAATCCTCTTCCTTTAAGCGATGCTGCTAGACATCTTATAGAAAATCCACCATCAATAGAAAAAGTTGCAGATAAGAATAGAGAAAAGAAAAAAGATCAAGATGAATTTCTTGATATTCCTTCTTTTGTTAGAACTCAACTAGATTAATTTTCAAATTCTATGAATTCTAGAGTAATAAATTATTCTGGAAGGTCTTCATTCATACAGATTATCTTTTTGATAGGGTTTGTTTCTTTGATCATAAGGCTAATTTACATTCAGGTCTTTCAAGATGAATTTATTAAGAGACAGATGGACTCCAAAACCACTCTTCAAAGCTCTATTTTAGCTAAAAGAGGTCAGATAGTAGACAGGAATGAAAGGCTTTTAGCTCTAGATATAAAAGGATATACAGTCATAGCAGACTTAAATTTATTTAAACCTAATCAATCAGAAATTAAACTCTTAAACTCATACCTTAATCTTTCAAAAGACAAGTTAAATAAGCTTCTTATTAAAAAAAGAGGTCATGTAGAATTAATTCGTCACATTGGAGAAGAGAAAAAAATTAATTTAGAAAGAATTAATTTGAAAGGAATATTCTTTAAGGAAAATCTTCAAAGGACTTATCCGCAGTTAGAAATAAGCTCTCATGTTGTAGGAATAACAGATATAGATAGAAATGGAATTCAGGGCACAGAGTTAGTATTTAATAAAATGCTCTTGGGAGAGAATGGAGGATTTTCAGGTGTACGAAGTCCTATTGGGGTCATAGGAGGAAATAGAAGAGCTCCTAAAGAAGGATCTAACTTAAAACTTACAATTGATATTCGTTTACAATCTATAGCACACCATGAATTAAAGAAAGCTATAGAAGAATCAGGCGCGGAATCAGGAAGTATTGTCATAATTAATCCTAATACAGCAGAAATTTTAGCCCTAAATAATCATCCAACCTTTAACCCTTCTTATAGAAAGGGCATTAAAGATTTAAGTATTTTTAGAAATAGAGCAACAATAGATGTTTTTGAACCTGGCTCAGTTTTAAAACCTATAGCTATGGCAGCAATCCTTAGTTCAGGTGAGGTTGAGCAGGACGTTAGAGTAAATACTTCTCCTGGGTGGATTCAATATGGAGGTTATAAGACTAGTGACTTTAGGGATTATGGAAAATTATCTTTATCAGAAATTATTTCTTATTCAAGTAATGTTGGAATGGTGAAATTATGTAAAGATCAAGAATCTCAACATCTAATAAATATGTTTTCAAGCTTTGGAATTGGTTCCCAACCTGTGAATATACTATTGCCTGCAAGAGAAGGATTTTTGCCTAGTGCTTCTTCACTTAGCAATAGAGATAAAGTAAGTTCTTGCTATGGGTATGGCATCTCTATGAGTGCTCTCCAAATAGCTCAGGCTTATCAAGTATTTGCTAACAAAGGTGTATTTAAGGAATTAAACCTTTTTTTTGATAAGGAACTAACTAGTCCCAAACCTGAAGTTAAGGTTTTATCTGAGAAAACCACCAGTTTAATAAATTCAATGTTAATTAAAACAGTAAACTCCAAAACTGGGACTGCCAGAAAGGCCAGGATTGAGGGAAGGCAAGTAGCTGGAAAAACAGGGACATCAGAAAAGAAAAGAAATGGAGAAGTTTCGTATTCTGCTAGTTTTGCTGGATTCGTTCCGGCTAAAGATCCTTCTCTTTTAGCAGTTATAGTTTTACATGGACTAGTTAAAGAAAATCATTCCGGAGGTTCCATAGCGGCACCAATTTTTTCTAAAGTAGTTAAGCAATCCATTCATGCTTTAGAATCAGGTTCTTAATGCAAAAAATAAAAAATAAACCAATTAGTCTAAGCGTTTTATTAAAAGGTCTCTCGAAAGAAAATTTCAATAAATTAGACGATTTATCCTTTGAAGGAATTAGCTTAAACAGCAAGGAAGTAAAAGAGAACTTCCTTTTCTGTGCAGTAAAGGGCAAGAAAAAGAATGGAAATGACTTCATTAAAGAAGCTTTTAAAAAAGGAGCTAAATTTTGTTTGACAGATAATAAAGACTTTGAAGATCACAACACTTTATATTTAAACAATTTAAAAGATAATCTTGGAATTATCAGTTCCAGGTTTTTTGACTATCCATCTAAAAAACTCATTACCTTTGGCGTAACAGGAACAAATGGGAAAACTTCCTGCGTTGAATTTATCTCAAAAATATCTAATTTAATTAATCTTAAGTGCGGCTATATTAGTACGATAGGAATTTCTTTAGATGGAAAAACTTTATCTTTACCTTCTTCATTAACAACACCAGATCCTATAACTTTACAAAGAACCTTTTATGAAATGGTTCAACAAGGCTCAACTCAAGTAGCTTTTGAAGCTTCCTCTCATGGATTAAACCAGTCTAGAGTTAATGGCACTGATCTGGATGTGGCGATATTGACAAGCTTTTCCCGTGATCACTTGGATTATCACAAAAATATTACCAATTATAAGCAAGCCAAAAAAAAGCTTTTTACTGAGCTTAAACCCAAAAATATAATCTTAAATACTGATAACTTGTTGGGTAAAGAGATCTTTAAAGAACTTCAAGAGATTAAACAGACTTCTTCTATTTTTACAGTCTCAAATCAGGTAGGATCAGATTTCCATTATACTTTTTCAAGAAATAAAAACGGATACGTAAAAGTGGATCTTCAAACTCCCGAAACCAAAATTAATTTTTCACTTAAAACAATATCGAAGCCTCTTGCTGCTAATGTTGTTTGCGCTTTAGCAGCCTTTTATTCTAAAGGTTTTAAGGTAGATAAAGTTTCTGATCTACTAAAAGATTTAGATTTTGCAAAAGGAAGGATGGAACCTATTTTTTTAAATAAAAAGGATAGATGTTTTATTGACTATGCTCACACTACTGAAGCCTTAGAGGCTTCTTTGTCTGAATTAAAGAATGCATATGGCAAAACAAATCTTTGGTGTATTTTTGGATGTGGAGGAAATAGAGATAGTGAAAAAAGGCCTAAAATGGGAAGTGTGGCAGAAAAATTAACTGATTTTCTTGTTTTAACTAACGACAATCCAAGAACTGAAAATGAAATGGATATTATTTCTGATATAAAAAGCGGCCTAAAAAATAAGTCTATAACCAAAGTTATTCCAAACAGAAGAGAAGCTATTTTTTATTGCTTAAAGAAAATAAAAGAATCCAATCAAAGCAATGTACTTTTAATAGCCGGAAAAGGACATGAAGAATATCAAGAAATATCTGAAAAAAAATTTCATTTTAGTGATCATCAAATAGTAAAAGAATTTCTAGTGAGCAACTGAAATTATGAAAAGAATAAGATTAGATTCTATAGCTTCAAAAGTTGGTAAATATGTAACTAACGGAACAGGAAAAGAATTCTTTAATGATTTCAGCATAGATTCAAGAACTTTGAAACCAGATGATCTTTTTATAGCTCTAAAAGGCCCTAATAATGATGGTCATGATTATTTAAAACAAGCAAAAGAAAAAGGGGCAGCAGCTTTCGTAGTAGAGAAAGACATTTCTATAAATAAACCCTACATACTCGTTGACGATTGTTATAAATTCCTAGATCAATTAGGTTCCTATCAAAGAGAAGAATTTACTGGGAAAGTCATAGGTTTAACTGGAAGTAATGGAAAAACAACAACCAAAGAAATTATATATAGTCTTCTTTCTGATAAAGGTTGTTGTAAGACTAAAGAAAGTAGAAATAACCATATAGGGGTGCCTTTAACTTTGGCATCTTTAAAAGAATCATATAATTATGCTGTTATAGAAATTGGCACTAACGCTCCTGGAGAGATCGGTAACTTAGCAGCAAAAGTAGTTCCTGATATAGCATTAATAACCAATGCCGGACCATCTCATTTAGAGAAGTTAAAAAGTAAGGAAAATGTTGCAGAAGAAAAGAGCAGTTTACTTAAATATTTAAAAAAAGATGGTACTGCTGTTTTACCTAGAGATTCAGAATTCTTTTCCTTTTGGGAAAAAAAATGTCAAAACAGGAAGGTAATCAGTTTTGGAGTACATAAACAATCAGATATATCTATAAGTAATGTTCAAACAGATTTTTTTAAAAATAAAATTAATTTTGATTTGAACTATTCAGATAATTCTATTCAGTGCTCTATGAATGGAATTGCATATCACAATGCTTTGAATGCTTGTTCAGCTTTAGCTGTTTGTAAAGCCTTAAATATAAATCTTAAAGATATAACGGTAAATCTAAGTAAAATAATTTACCCAAGTAGAAGAATGGAGGTTCATAAAGCAATAAAAGGTTCTCTTCTTATTGATGATTCCTACAACGCTAACCCAGAGTCAATGAAAAAATCTTTAGATGTTTTAGAAGGGTTGAGAAGTAAAAAAAGGATATTTGTAGCGGGTGAGATGGCTGAATTAGGTAATGATAAAGTTTCTTTTCACAACGACATTTGCAAATATGCTAAGGGAAGGGTAGAAGAATTTTTATGTATAGGAGATTTATGGAAAGATGGTATAAAACACATTCCTAAACTATCTAAAAGGTTTTCTTCAAAAATAGAATTGTTAGATTACTTAAACACTAAAGTATCTAAAAATTCTATAATTTTAGTTAAAGGTTCAAGATCCACAGGTATGGACTATTTTGTAGACCAATTAAAGCTTTAAATGTTAGTAGAATTATTTAATTTCTTTTCCGATAGTTACGGACCTCTTAGAGTTTTTGATTACTTATCTTTCAGAGCAATATTTGCAACTCTAACTGCTCTTCTAGTTTCTTTAATCTTGGGACCAAGATTTATAAATAAAATGCAATCAATTCAAGTAGGGCAAATAGTAAGAGAAAAAGGTCCTTCAAGTCATCTAGTTAAAAGCGGAACTCCAACTATGGGGGGCACTTTGATCTTGTCTTCAATATTTATTAGTTCTATTTTATGGGGAGATTTGGAGAACAGGTATTTATGGGTGGCTTTAGGTGTTACTACTTCATTTGGAATCTTGGGTTGGGTAGATGATTTGTATAAATTACGTTACAAATCAACTAAAGGGTTGTCCCCTTTAAGTAAAATTTTTTGGCAAAGTTTAATAGCTATTACTGCAGTTATTTTCCTTTTTTATAGCTCTGAAAATATTAGTGAAACTAGTCTAATTATTCCTTTCTTCAAAGATGTTTCCATTCCCTTAGGATTCGGTTTTATAATTTTGTCGTACTTGGTAATTATTGGATCAAGTAATGCAGTTAACCTCACAGATGGGCTTGATGGATTAGCCATTCTTCCTTGTGTCATGGTTGCTGGTGGATTAGGTTTAATAGGATATGCTGCAGGAAATACTATTTATGCAGATTATTTAAATATTCCATTTCTTCCAGGAACTGGAGAGATGTTAGTTTTTTGTGGAGCATTAGTAGGTTCAGGCATAGGATTCCTTTGGTACAACACTTACCCAGCTCAGGTCTTTATGGGAGATGTGGGTTCTTTGGCCTTAGGAGCAGCTCTAGGAATTATAGCTGTAATCATTAGGCACGAATATGTACTATTAATAATGGGGGGTGTTTTCGTAGTAGAAACTTTATCAGTTATTATTCAAGTTACTTCTTTTAGACTCACAGGGAAAAGAGTTTTTAAGATGGCACCTATACACCACCACTATGAATTAAAAGGATGGCCTGAACCTAGAGTGATAGTAAGGTTTTGGATAATAACTTTTATGTTAGTGCTAATAGGGTTGGTAACTCTAAAACTTAGATAAACTTCTTTATAGGAATATTTTAATGCATCTAATTTTAGGCTTTGGTGCAACAGGAGCTTCTTTCTTAAGGTACTTAAGAAAAAAAAATATTCCCTCTATAATAATGGATTCCAGAAAGGAGCCTCCAGGCCTTGCAGAATTTAACCAAATAGATACAAAGAATTTATTTTTAGGTAGATTTGAATCTAGCATTCTTAAAAAAGTTAATACAGTTCTTGTTAGTCCAGGAGTTGAGTTTGACAATGAAATACTTATTAAGGCTAGAAGTCTAGGAATAAAAGTTCTCACAGATTTAGAAATCTTCATAGAAGAATCAGACTCTACAAAGCTTTTGGTAACGGGTACTAATGGAAAAACTTCTGTGGTAAAAATGTTGGGTCATGTTTTTTCAAATATCTATGAAGATGAAAAGGTTACTTGTTGTGGAAACATAGGGAAGCCTGTATTAGATACTTTAAATGAAGGCAATTCTGTATCAGTAATAGAAGTTTCTAGTTTCCACTTAGAACATTGTGAGTCCTTAAGTTCTGAAATAGGAGTATTACTTAATATAGATCAAGATCACTTAGATAGGCATCATTCAATAAAAAATTACAGAGAAATAAAAGAGAAAATTTTACTTGGATGCAAGATTGGTTTAACTGGTGTTCATGATTTAGAAAAGAGAAAATTTAAAAATTTAAAAATTGTAAATTTTGTTGATTTATTAGAGCCTTATCAGGAAGAAATAAGTTTATATCTAGAAAAGCAATGGCCTAGCCATGAAACCCTTAACGTAAAGGCTGTTATAGCTATTATTCTTGCCTATAAATTCTTAAAGAACGAAAAATCTTTAGAAAAGTTGATTCTGGATGAGCTTGCTTTGATCAATAAGTGCTTAAAATGTTTGTCTAGTTTTAAAAGGCTTAAACATAGATTTGAAATTTTGGGACTACAGGATGGCATTACGTACATAAATGATTCAAAAAGTACAAACATCTCTTCGTTGTTAAGTGCTCTTAAATCTTCTGAAAAATTATTTGGTCCTAATAAAACTTTGTTGCTTTGTGGAGGAGATTCAAAGAATCAGGATTTTTCTAAAATTCAAAGCAGTTCTTTGAGTTCAATAAAAAGGGTATTTATTTTTGGTAAAGACAGAGAAAGGATGATTGAACAAATAGGTAATAAAGTTGACTGTAGTCTTTCAGAAAGTTTAGAAGATTCCATCAAAAAATCTTATTCCTTTGCCGATAAAGGAGATGTTCTTCTTCTTTCTCCTGCTTGCTCAAGTACTGATATGTTTTTGAATTATGAAGAAAGAGGTGAAAAATTTAGACTACTTTCAGGGTTTAAGTAAAAATGTTATTTAACAGTTTAGAGAAGTACTTTTCTATTCCAGATTTTAAGAGGATTGATTTAATTTTTCTCAGTTTATTTCTCTTTTTAACCTTTTTTGGTCTTTTAGCTGTTGCAACAGCATCAGTAGAATTTTCTGATTCAGTAACAGGAGAGCCCCAAAATTTTACTAAGAAGCAATTTGCACATTTATTAGTGGGATTTTTTCTTTTTATTAGCTTACTTTCGATCCCTTTAAAATTCTGGGAAAGCTTTGATCGATTCTTCCTAGGTGTGGGAATTGTTTTATTAATCATGGTTTTCTTACCTGGTATTGGGCTAGAGGTAAATGGATCTCATAGATGGTTAAGAATAGGTTCGATTGGTTTTCAACCCTCAGAGTTAATGAAATTTTTAACAATTATTTATGTAGCAGGTTACTGCGTTAGGCGCCTTAAAGATTTGCAATCTCATTGGTTCGCTTTTTTTAAGCCATCAGTTTTGGTTGTTATAGTAGTTTCTTTAATTTTAATGCAGCCTGACTTAGGAACATCAGCTGTCATTTTTATTACAGTCTTAGGAATGTTTTTCATTGCCGGGGTTCAGATAAGACAGTTTATGTTGGTTATAGGAATAGGTTTTTTAGGTATCTTAGCCTCAATAATTTTTGTACCTTGGAGGTGGGAAAGAATAATCTCTTTCATGGATCCTTGGGCTGACCCGAGTGGGGGAGGTTATCAATTAACTTTGTCTTTAATGGCTATAAGTAGAGGAGATTGGTTTGGAGTCGGTCTTGGTGAAGGCCTTATGAAACTAGGATATCTTCCTGATGCTCATACAGACTTTATTTTCTCGATAATTGTAGAAGAAATGGGAATTTTTACTGCTATTATTATTATTTCAACTCTATTTCTTCTTTCTTTTAGAAGTTTTTATATAGGTAAAAGAGCTCTAGAAAGAAATTTATACTTTGGTTTTTTTATTTCGTACGGAGTGGCAATATTAATAGGCCTACATACTTTTATAAATGTTGGGGTAGCTTCTGGCCTTCTACCTACTAAAGGTCTTACCTTACCTTTTATAAGTTACGGAGGAACGAGTTTATTAATTATGTGTTCTCTGTGTGCTTTAGTATTAAGGGTTGATCAAGAAACTAAATCATCAATGCCAGCAGTAAACATATCTCGAAAGGTTAGCTTCTAATGAAAGCTATATTTGTAGCAGGCGGAACAGGAGGGCATGTTTATCCTGCTTTAGAGGTAGCAAGGGAAGTAAAAAAGGAGGGAGGAGAAATCCATTGGATAGGTAGAGATAACTCTTTAGAAAAACAGATATCTGCAAAAGAAGGATTCAGTTTTAAACCTATAAGGTCAAAAGGATTTAGAAATAAAAAACTAATAGAGAAAATTTCTTCCATTTATTATTTATTTTCATCATTAATTATCTC
>CEUS01248104.1_pt1 | contig 16380 bp, 13 predicted proteins | sample 427031 | NCBI WGS metagenome assembly CEUS01 (sample SAMEA2622837, study PRJEB7988) | marine metagenome | biome: marine biome (ENVO:00000447); feature: marine epipelagic mixed layer (ENVO:xxxxxxxxx); material: "saline water (ENVO:00002010), including plankton (ENVO:xxxxxxxx)" | depth 140 m | reverse complement strand
TTCGTCGTCACTTTTGGTTGTTTGGATACCCCAACGTACCATCCATCGCGGATAACCGGCCATGAAATCAGCGAGGGCGGGGCTGGATGAGTTATTAAAAGCAACTTTTGATCCGTCTGCCAAACTTTCGGCGTATACCTTTATCGCGGCCCCTTGTGAATCATCGCGGTCTTCCGGAAGATCGATATGTAATTTGAAGAGAAGTCCTGCTTCATCGTAGCGTAGGCCAGATTCTATGTGTAGGCTATGTTTTTTTGCCATAATCTTATTCTCCTGATGTCGGGATCTTTGCATATGGTATGTTTTTTGACTGGTCAATTGGTCGCCGTTCGAGGAATGCACTTCGGCGCTCCACAGATTCGTCAGAAGCCGAATAATCTTTGCCGTAGTATCGTTGGAACGGGCTCTTCTCAGGGTTAATGAGATCGGCATATTCATTAAACCCGATCTTTTCCATTTGAAGAATGATTGGGCTGTTATTAATTATGTCAGCGCAAAATGACCGAACTTCCTCTTCTAATTTTTCATGATGTACGACCGAGTTACATAATCCCATTTGAAGCGCATCAGATGCAGAGTATTGTCTACTGGTATACCAAATTTCGCGAGCTTTCTTTTGTCCGACTGCTGAGGCTAGATACGATACTCCGTGTCCTGCTGCGGGACTTCCTACGCGAGGACCTGTTTGCCCAAAGGTTGACCTTTCGGATGCTATTGTGAGATCGCAGTGATACGCCAAAATATGTGATGCACCAATGACGAATCCATCAACCATTGCGATTACTGGTTGTGGTATATCTCTCACGACCTGGGAGACATTTCCAATCTCGCCGCCTAAAGTCGCGTCTGCTTGTGTGTGTCCGACTTCATCCGTCGGATCCGGATTGTCAAAACTTTGATCTTGACCGGCTCCGAAAGCGTTTGGACCAGTCCCTGACAAAACAACTACGCGGACATTATTATCAGATCCTGCGTCTCTCAGGGCATGCACTAATTCTTGGTTTGTCCTCGCCCGCATGGCATTGTAAACGTGTGGTCGATTTACTGTGATCCATGCGATCCCATTGTCTTCCTTCTCATAATTTATATCTACATAAGCCACAATTCTCCTCCTTTTATGGGCCCATTAGTTTGGCAAAATGGTATCCTACTGTGTCACTTATCTCAAGGCTCGTGGTTTGACGAATACGATGGCCGCTGAGTGGAATTATGTCAATACGTTTTGTGGTCCATGATGATCGAAGGGATGTGATGTGTTATTTGGTAGCCGAGCGCGATTTCCGTTCAGCCCAATATCGACGTAATCGCATAAGATAACGTGGCCTTTGAGTTGTATTTTTGGCAATAAACTGGGCAATCCTAGGATTCCCTGCAAGTACAGGCTCACGCCATCCTTGAATTTCTTTAAGGGTAGGGACATTTCCGGATTTTCCAACAATAGATTGTAGATGTTGCCATGGTCCCCTTCGGCGTCGTAGGCTCATGACAACACCACCTGCCTCTTGGACCAGTAAAATCCCTGCACCGATATCCCAAATGCTTGGTGGATTAAAAATACCGTATTGAAACATTCCAGATGCGACTCCTGCCATCTCAAAAGCCGTGCTTCCAAGAGATCGAATAGTTCCGACACCACCCCTTAGAGGGGATCGGAATTTGTACATTCGCCAGTAATACGCTGGAAAGATTGTTAAACGGCCACGATTGGGAGTCGGATTGGATGCAACGGTAATTGCTTCTCCATCGATGAATGCGCCACCTCCGTAGCGAGCATGGACGACTCGTCCTTCTGTTTCTTGAGTTGGAGGCAAATAAATAGCGGCCACCACTGGCTTACCGTGCAAAAGCAATCCAATTGAGCAAGCCCATATAGGGATATGGTTGATAAAATTGGATGTTCCGTCAAGTGGGTCTATGACCCAAGCGAACCGCGCCGCGTCAGAACCATGATTCTCACCTTCTTCACCGATAATCGCATGATCTGGATACTCTTTCAGAATTTGAGCACGAATAAAGTCTTCGGATTCCTTATCTGCGATGGTAACTGGGTCACGATCCCCACCTGTTTTATATTCAACTTCAATTGGTTTGAGAAAATGGTCAAGGAGTTTTGCTCCTGACTCTTTGGCAAGTCTGATCGCAAATTGTTCTAAAATTTGAAATTCAGAATCGTCTATAGAACCATTGTTTTCATCAAGTCTTTGTTCATTGCTCATTCAGCACTCCTAGAAAAGAGAACGAGTAAGTTCAAAATCGAATCTATTTTTCTAAAATAATGTTATTTGATCATAACTGGTGGAGTTGTATTCTATCTGAAAATGTTTCCGCAGAGGGATATTTTTCCTGATCCAAATATTTTTGACTTTCTTAAGGGTGCTATAGTGAAATGGCTCGATTGATTGTGAATATCGTGCTTTCAACATTGCCTTGCATGGTATTGAATGAAGAAAGGATAAAGAAATATGCGAGTGTCTATTGGCGTTGATCATGGCGGTTTTGTATTGAAATCAGAGATCCTTTCAATAGTTGAAGGTGCGGGCCATACCCCACAAGATCTGGGTGCGTTTGAATTAGACGCAACCGATGATTTTCCTGACTTTGCCAAGGCGGTCGCCGTCAGTGTTGCGACTGGTCAAGCCGATCGTGGCATTGTGATCTGTGGTAGTGGTGTTGGTGCGTCAGTAGCTGCGAATAAGATTCAAGGTGTGCGAGCAGCCGTTTGCCATGATAGCTATTCTGCACGACAGGGTGTCGAGCATGATGATATGAATGTGTTGTGTTTAGGTGCACGGGTAATAGGGATAGAGACTGCTCGCCAATTGGTTCTCGCTTTTTTGAGCGGGTCATTTATAGATGAAGAAAAGTACAGGCGGCGCTTAAATAAAGTAAACGCATTAGAACATTTTTCGATTGATTAGTCTCAAGAAATTCAGTGATCTTTTTTCAGAGGTTGGTCCGATTTTATGGTTAATACGGTAACCAATATCGTTATATTGGATGACTATCAACGCGTAGCAATGAATAGTGCCGAATGGGACTTGATACCAGGTGTTAATTCGGGCAGTGTCAAAATTTCAACGCTTGATACACCACTCGTATATGACGCTATCGATCCTCTTGTATCTGATGCACACATTTTAGTGACGATGCGTGAGAGGACATGGTTTTCGAGCTCTCTGTTAGGCCATTTGCCTCAATTGCGAATGATTGCAGGAACAGGTCGGAGGCAAGCCAACGTTGACCTCGATGCCGCGACAACGCGTGGAATCCTAATCTGCACAACAGATTCTGGTATTGCTTCAACAATCGAGTTGACCTGGGGATTAATTCTAGCGATAGCGCGGCGTATTCCCCAACATGATAAAGCGCTGCGCGATAACAAATGGCAAGCATTTGAAGAGATTCAACGGAATACATTAAATGCTGATCCGTTGCTCGCAGGGACTGAATTACGGGGTAAGACACTTGGTCTTCTTGGTGTCGGAAGAATTGGCGGTGGGGTCGCTCGACTGGGGTCTGCTTTTGGAATGGATGTTATAGCTTGGACGCCCAATCTTACTGATAAGCGCGCTTTCGAATTGGGTATTAGCCGTGTTGAACGTGAAGTTTTGTTCCGAACAGCTGATATTATTAGCCTTCATGTACCGCTTAATGAGAATACAAAGGGGATCGTAGGATTTGATGAGATTGCTATGATGAAACCCTCAAGCATTCTTGTTAATACTTCTCGTGGGCCAATAGTTGATGAAAAGGCTTTGATCAATGGATTGAAAGAGCATCATATATGGGGCGCCGGAATTGATGTATTTGATCAAGAGCCTTTACCACCAGATCACCAGTTATTGGGGTTTCCGAACGTGGTTTTGACGCCACATATTGGTTACGTTAGCGCAGAGAACTACTCCATTATGTATCAACAATGCGTTGAAAATATCGTTAATTTCCTTGCGGGGGAACCGAGTCGCGTTTTGAATCGTGAAGTTCTAAACAATGATTCGCTGATTTAGCTGGTTGTTCTAGGCTCATTTGCGATCCCTTTCATGATAATTGTTCGGAATATCAAATTTGTCTTATTGAAGAATTGTTTGTTCCACTGAGGGTTGCAATCCTATAATATGGGCAATTATTCAAGGAGTAATGTGATGCTGTTAGCAATAGACATTGGGAATACTACTTTAACGTCAGGTGTTTTTTCAGACGGTGATCTTCAAGCGACCTGGAGATTAAGTACCGATGCCCAAAGAACTTCTACGGAGTACGGTATCCAAGTACTTTCAATTCTGAAACAGAACGATATAAGCATTCCAAGCATTGAACATGCGGTCATCTCTTCAGTTGTACCTCCGCTTACTGCGCCGATACAACAATTGTGTCGGGAGCAACTTGGATGCGATCCTCTCGTGATCGAACCCGGGGTGCGAACAGGGATTCGAATTTTGACAGACAACCCTAAAGAGGTAGGAGCAGATCGGATTGTTAATGCTGCTGCGGCACACCAGCTACATACAGGAACAAAGATTATTATCGATTTTGGGACCGCGACAACAATTGACGTGGTATCTGGTGATGGCGATTATGTCGGAGGATCCATAGCACCGGGTATAGAAGTTTCTATGGAAGCATTGCACTCGAGAGCAGCTAAACTTCCACGTATTGAATTGAAATTCCCACCGTCAGCCGTTGGGAAAAATACAATTCATGCAATGCAATCTGGGTTGATGTTTGGTTACATGGGCTTGATTGAAGGGATCGTTAAGCGAATGTTGAAAGAACTTGATTCGGTATCCACACAAGTTATAGCGACAGGTGGATTGGCTTCTATTATCTCTGTTGAAGCAGATTTTATTGACGTCGTAGAGAACGATTTGACTTTATACGGTATGCATTACATCCATACTCTAAACAAGTGACTCTAGTACAAATATCGACTTTGCACTTTGGCCATCGTATTTAACCGGGTCATGGTAAAAACCCAAATATAGAGCTTTTTACTGGTGGTATACTGACTCGCATATCAAAAGGCTGAGGGGGAAGGCCGATGAGTTCTTTAAAAGGACGCAGTGTTGTTTTGGGTGTTACAGGAAGTATCGCATCATACAAAGCAGCTGATATTGCAAGTAAGTTGAATCAAGCTGGGGCGTTGGTTGATGTCATTCTTACACCTGCTGCTCAAGAATTTGTTTCTTCTTTAACCTTTCGGTCTTTGACTCATCGACCCGTCGTTACGGATATGCTTGACGCAGATTCTGAACTTGCAGTGGAGCATGTAGCGTTAGCTGAGCGGGCGGATGTGGTACTGATAGCACCTGCCACCGCTAATACTATAGCAAAACTGGCGTATGGGTTTGTTGATGATGCAATAACAGCCACGGTTCTTGCTACCACTGCCCCAGTTGTTATCGCTCCCGCAATGGATGCAAAGATGTATCAGTCGGCTGTAACCAATGAGAACATTAAACGTCTTGAAGATCGGGGCTATCTATTTGTTGGCCCAGGTGTAGGGAATTTAGCGAGTGGTTTAACCGGTCCAGGCCGGTTAGTGGATACAGCTGATATTTTGAATGCTATATCGGATAGCGTCAGTTCTACTAAAGATCTCGAAGGACTAAGGATTGTTGTAAGCGCTGGAGGGACCGAAGAAGCGATTGATCCGGTTCGACACATCACGAATCGCTCAAGTGGTAAACAGGGATATGGAATAGCGCAAGCGGCACGTGATCGTGGCGCGGAAGTGACGCTCATATCAGCTCCCACTGCCCTTGCACCAGTTGACGGAGTAAATATGGTGAATGTTACCAGTGCGCGAACAATGTTGGATGCTGTGCAAGATGCCTGCGAAGGAGCTGATGCTTTGGTGATGGCTGCTGCTGTAGCGGATTGGGAACCCGCTGAGTTTGCACAACAGAAAATGAAAAAGGTAAAAGGTCAGGATCGACTAGTTCTTGAGCTGAAGAAAACTCCGGATATCTTATTTGAGGTTCGTAATGAAGCATTGATTAAGGTGGGTTTTGCGGCAGAGAGTGAAGATTTGATTGCGAATGCAACCGACAAGCTACAAAATAAGAATCTTGACTTTATCGTGGCAAACGACATAACAGCGTCAGACGCAGGCTTTAATGTGGATACGAATCGAGTTGTGATTCTTGATAAATCAGGGGGGCGTGAAGATTTGCCGCTTCTCTTAAAGGAAAAAGTCGGGGATCATATATTGGATCGAATAAAACTAATTAAAGCGGAAGCAAACAAATGATTGTAATGAATGAAATCGCATTACTAGAATTTTTTGTATAAAAACCGAAGCATTAATTTCTTGTGTTTAGATAACGGAAGAGAAGCGTTTTGTCATTTGCTAGTCCCTCGCTTGTTTGGCGTAAGAAAGTGTATTTTTATTTGGCATTATTGATCATTGGGTTCTTTTGATTTTACGCTTGCATGTTTCGCTTAACTCACTGTTATACTTTGCGCTTGTCGGTTTCTAGCGAGAGTCGCTACAATGAATGGATACTTCCGGTTTCAGACCTTATAAGTCACCGGTATTAACTTGGAGATATTTCAAATGAACCGTTTAGACCGAAGCGGTGATCTTTCGCCGTCCTATGATCCCAAAGAGGTTGAGAAACCTATCTACAGTTGGTGGGAGGAAAGCGGTTTTTTCCGTGCAGAAATTGATCAGGATAAGGAACCATTTTCTATCATTATGCCTCCGCCAAATGTTACCGGAGATTTGCATCTTGGCCATGCCCTGACAGATACATTGGAAGATATTTTAGCTCGATGGCATCGGATGCGTGAGTTCGCTGTTTTGTGGTTGCCCGGTGCAGATCATGCTGGTATTGCTACACAGTGGGTGGTCGAACAAGCGTTACGTTCAGAAGGTAAAGATCGGCGAGCGATGGGACGAGAAGCCTTTGTGCAAAGAACTTGGGATTGGGTTCGACAGTACGGAGGCAGCATTAATGAACAGCATCGGCGTCTTGGTGCTTCGTGCGATTGGTCTAGATACAGTTTCACTTTGGATGAGGGGCCTGCAAAAGCGGTTCGCGAGACTTTTGTGAACCTTTACGAAAGAGGTCTCATTTATCGTGGAGAACGGATGACGAATTGGTGTCCTCGTTGTTCTACGGTCTTGTCTGATCTAGAAACAGAGTTTTCAGATCATCAGGGATATCTTTATCACATTCGCTACCCTTACACTGACGGATCAGGATTTCTGGTTGTTGCGACAACGCGTCCTGAAACATTGGTAGGAGATACCGCGGTGGCTGTGAATCCTGAAGATGAACGGTATGCAACAGTCATTGGGCAAAAGGTTCTATTGCCTGTGGTGAATAGAGAGATCCCTATTATCGGTGATAGCTATGTTGACAAAGAGTTTGGCACTGGCGCCCTGAAGATTACTCCTGCTCATGATCCAAATGATTTCGAGGTTGGCACGAGACATGGGCTAGAAGTGATTAATGTATTCAATCCAAATGGAACTTTGAATGAGCATGGCGGACCTTATGAAGGTCAAGATCGATTTGTTGCACGCGAACAAATTGTTGAGCAATTAAAGAAAAATGGTCTGCTCGAAAAACAAGAACCATATTTACACTCTGTGGGTGAGTGCTATCGGTGCCAGACGGTTATAGAACCATCTTTGAGTGAACAATGGTTTATAAAGATACAACCGCTAGCAGATCCAGCTATTGAAGCAGTGAAATCAGGTTCTATCCACATAGTTCCGGAGCGTTTCACTCGTGTTTATCTTAATTGGCTGGAAAATATTAGAGATTGGTGCATAAGTCGTCAGTTATGGTGGGGACATCGGATCCCTGTGTGGTATTGCTCTGATTGTTCCCAAATGACCGTTTCTATTGAGGATCCTTCAAAATGCAGCAAATGTGATTCCGATAGCCTTGTCCAAGATGAAGATGTTTTGGATACATGGTTTAGTTCGGGCTTATGGCCACATTCGACGTTGGGATGGCCGGAAGATTCTGCGGAGTTGGAATACTTTTATCCTACGACTGTTATGGAGACAGGTTACGATATTCTGTTCTTCTGGGTTGCACGAATGATTATGATGGGCATTGAAAATACGGGTGAAATTCCGTTTCAATACGTGTTTCTTCATGGTCTCATTCGAGATGCAGACAAACAAAAGATGTCGAAGACCAAAGGCAATGTTATCAATCCCGTTGATGCTATCGACGAATATGGTGCCGATGCATTGAGAATGGCTTTAACAATTTCCACAACGCCCGGTAATGACATCAGCATAGGACCATCGAGGTTTGAAGCTGGGAGAAACTTCGCGAACAAACTTTGGAATGCTAGTCGTTTTGTGTTTAGAAGCATTGATGATGTTTCGGATCTGAATCTTTTGGGCTCTGATCCTACACCTGAGCATCGAGAAGACAGGTGGATATGGAGTCGTTTCCATCGATTGACCGCTCGTGTTAACCAGTTGCTTACTGATTTTCAGTTGGGTCAAGCGGAACAGGAGGTTCGCGACTTTATTTGGGACGAATTTTGCGATTGGTATATTGAACTGGCGAAAGTTCGTATACGAACGGAAAACAATGGTGACCAACCATCTCCCCTGCCCCATTTAGTCCATATTCTTGAATCATCTTTGAGGATTCTTCATCCCTTTATGCCATTTGTCACAGAGGAAATATGGCAGCATCTCGTAGCAAAAATCCCAGGATTGGCTCGGGGCCGAGCAGGTTTGATTGTTGCTTCCTATCCGGAAGCCGATGAATCTTTATTTGACGGTTCTGCTGAAGAAGAAATGGGAGATGTGCTCTCAACTGTACGTGCTATTCGGAATGCTCGCGCAGAAATCAGACTAGAGCCTAACCGTTCTATTGAAGTCTTTCTGCGTGGTACAGGAACTGACTCCGCCCTGCTTGAAGAAGCGAGCGCGATTGAGATTTTATCGCGGGCTGAACCACTTCATATTCTTTCAGTTGATGATCAAGGACCCGATCCACAAAAATCACTCACCACAGTTCTTGATCGAGTCACGGTGATGGTGCCATTGAGTGGACTTGTTGATATTGATCTAGAGCGACAAAGATTGAACGATGAAATTGCAGAAACATCAAAACGGATCGGTTCTCTTGAAGCAAGATTGGCGAACGAGAATTTCCGTAGCAAGGCTCCTTCTAATGTTGTTGAGCAGGAAGAAGCACGCCTACAAGAGGCTCATGCAAAAATTACTCGTTTGAACGAGCAAATTGGACGTCTTTCCTGACTTAACCCAAGGCGCTCTAAAAAAGACGATTCAATGCTTAAGATTTTGTCGTTAGTTTCATGATTCTATTGAGGTTTGGAGCCTCCGGCAGTGCCCAGAGCTCCTCCAATAGTTTGGTTGCTTGATCCTCTCCGAGGACGGGGGTCACGAGAGCGCGATATTTATTTTCCAAAGATTCGTCACTCATAGGATTTTTGGGTGATCCAGAAGCATGCTTAATGTGTTTATTGACGCTTTTCCCATCGGTTAATTTGATGGTTACATAGACTTCATCCTCATTAAATGAATGATCAATTTCGGCTTCCACTTTTCTACGCATCGCGGAAACCTTCGGATCTAACACGTTGAGGTCGCTGAATTGAGCGTTATGTCCAGCACCATCAATGAGAGCGGATGCAGCACAGTGCTGGAAAGAGAATTTTCCTTCAAGGCCGTGACGAGGATTGGGTCGGTTCATTAATTCCAATACCAATGGATGTACACGGACAAAAATATTCGTAACGTTTTCGGGCTTTAATTGGTGTGTGTTGCGAAGTTGTATAACTGCATCTTGGATTGGGTGTGATACGACCCCATTGGCATATGGCTTTAAACCATTATTTCTGAGTTCCCAACGAGAACCGAATGCATCAATTAATTGTTGCTCGTCATGTCCCTGCGAGGAAAGAACCGCCCAGAAGCCCCGCCTGCCGCCAATGATGTCTTGAGGACCTGTCAACCCGTCTTTTGCAAGTAATGTCGCTTGAAGCCCATTTGAAGCAGCTTTAGCGGGATGTAGCGCTTTTGTATCACTGCCGAAAACCTCGCGTACACCGCTAGCTTGTGTCCCAGCAATGCCAAGTGCATGAATTACTTTATTCTGCTCAAGATTCTCCGCCCAACTTGTTCCAGCGGCGGCGCCAAAAACTCCTGCAGTCCCTGTTATGTGCCATCCATCATCATAATGCCATGGGTGAACTGACATGGATACACGACAAGCTACCTCCGCCCCGATTGCGAAGGCAGCTAATGCTTCACGTCCCGAAATTTTGCGGTGTTCAGCAGTTGCGAGGATGGCGGGCCATACAGGAGCACTTGGATGTAAGACTGTTGGGAAATGGGTGTCATCATAATCATGTAGATGTGCCATATACCCATTTAATAAAGCAGCATTGCTCAAGCTCGTTTTAAGATTGGAACCAATCACGGACGCTCTTGGGATAGCACCTTCCTCTTGGACCCATTTCACTAAAGCTTCCACTGGTTTGTCGTGCGATGCCGATAGTGAGACAGCGATCATGTTGATCAGAGTTCTTGATGATTCATGAAGAATATCGTTGGGGATATCAGTCACGGTTATCCCAGTGATGTTTTTTGCTAACAATTCAGTTACTGACATCTAAATTCTTTCTTGTTACAAATGTAAAAGTTCATGTATTGGGATTCAGTCTGTTAATACACAATGCTCATCCAATAATCCCATGCTCCGAGCAGAAGTCGATCACGAGGTTCCGGAAAACATCAGGTTTCTGTCTATAAACTCCGTGTCCGGCATCCCGCACGATCTCTGTACGTGCATTTGGTAAGTTACGACCCAATACTACTGATCCTCCTGCCCCTGCCACGCTGTCTTGCCCGCCGCCAATGACTAGAACAGGGCATGTGATTTCTTTCAGTCGTGGCGTGAAGGGATGTTCGCGTAGGCCAGCTGTCGCCCGTGCTTGCGCAACGAATGATTCCATATGCTCGGGTTTAATGTTCCTATCCCCTTTCCCCTCCTGGGCGTCAGAACTTTGTCGATACCAGTTTTCGGACGCAGATAGATTTACCTCACTGGAACTGGAATCGATGATTACTGCTGCGCAACGCTCTTGATAATCAAGTGCAAATTGTTGGGCAACAACACCGCCCCAGCTAACTCCATGTATTACTACTTTCGCAACTTTCAATTTGTCCAATAGTTTGACTAAATCTGACGCATAATGGGGTACTGAATATTTTGTCGCTGGGGAGGATTTACCCAATCCCCTGTTATCCCATGTAATAACTCTTGAAAAATGTTCTTCCCAAAAATCAAATTCATCAACGAAACGATCACCGTTCCCTCCTAATCCATGGCAATGCACGAAAGCAAGCGGGCCGGATCCTGTCTCTTCATAATGGATACTCACTTCTTCTATGGTTGCTCTTGATCCCTCTGATTGGATGATCATATTTGGCATGTTTGAATTCCCTTTCATGCATCTGTTCAACTTTTTTGATTTTATTAATGCTTTAACCTAAATTAGTGATCCAATATATTCCCTGTATGGATTCTCTGATAATAATTATGATTTCATCTCGATTTCATTCTCACGAATCAGCGGGATAAAAAGCAATAGAATGCTTGTGATGATTGCTAATGTGACGACTCCTGTTGTTAGTGATCCGGCGACATCACGCATGTAGCCGAGTAAGAAGGGGCCGCCAAATCCCCCGATCTCTGCTGCAGCGAAGAACATGCCGCCTGCGCGTCCCATCCTTCGAGCGCCGATTCCTCGAGTTTCCATCAAGATTAGGGTAGAGATGGGCATCAGTGGAACTCGGACTATCACAGATAGAAATACATTTGATATCAAAATCGGACCAGAAAAGATAGCTAATCCAGCAGTTGTTGTAAAACAAAATACGATCAATGCACCTAGGATCAATCTTCGTCGGCCATCAATCGCAAGGCGTGGTATGAATAGGAGGCCCAAAACCCCTGATGCGGTTGCTATTGCACTTAATGAACCTGCATCTGAGATCGAGTAACCACTTTCAAGGAGTAAGGTCGGTACCCAATTGTTTAATCCATGATTCAGGAGAAACGTAATGATCGCGACCACTAAAATTATCTGCATATTGCGAAGTTGAAGTAGTTTTTTTATAGCTGACGGCAATTTTTCATCGTCGTTAGACGGTAGTTGGGCTTTGGGTTCTTCTTGATCACGTGCAAAGATCCACCACAAGACGAAGACCAAAAGAACAAAGGCTCCATACACAAGAGATGTTCCGCGCCACGAGCCGGTCAGTCCGATGATCCAATTCGGCCCTGTTGCTAGAGCAAGTGCCATGCCAGTGATAGGCGCAGTGGTATAAATGCCGGCTGCAAGGCCACGTTCCTTTCCGGTGAACCAGATAGCGACCACTTTAGGAGCACCAATCGATATAATTGGCGCTCCAAGGCCGAACAAGGCAACTGATGCGAAAAGGGTTGGGAAATCGACGGCGAGTCCACGAAGCATTAATGAAATCCAAACGATGCCAATACCGATTCCCAAAGCGCGACGTACACCTAGACGATCAAGCATCGCGCCAAGAGGCATTGCAGTGACAATATAGATTAATTGCCACGCCCCAAGAACTAGGCCCATTTGGCTGTATGTCATGTCAAGGTCATTAAGGATTGGTTCAACAAGGGGTGGTATGGTTCCAGCCGTTAATCCAAAAGATGCATAAGCGAGCCAAAGTAAGCCCAACATCAACCATCGAATATCTGCGCGAGCGTGAGCGGTCAAAGGTACTGATTCCATTCTTATGTGTTATGAGGATTCGTATAGTGTACGCTGAATTGGACAAATATCGAGAATTTATGATACTGGATCCATCGTGTTATGTTGATTGGACTTATGTCTTAGAGTACTGTTTGCGCAATCTTTATTTCCAATGAAGCAGTATGTCGCCAAAAAAAGGGGGGACGCATGACTACAGAGCCAGTCGTTTTGCTAGAAACCGCCGAAAATGGCCGAATTTGGATTATAACGATGAATCGGCCTCATCGGCTGAATGCTATGGGCGATGGGTTAACAGGTGAATTAACAAAGACGTGGAAGGCTTTTCGTGATGATCCTGAAGCACGTGTTGCGATCTTAACTGGTGCGGGTCGTGCTTTCTCTGCAGGCGCGGATCTGAAGGAAACAAGTGACCGCCGTGAGGCGGAAGCACAAGGCGAACCAACTCGGTCACGTGAAGAGGGCTGGACACCTCTTAGTGAGAGCATTGATCTGTGGAAACCGACGATTGCAGCAGTCAACGGATTTGCTGTAGCTGGCGGTTTTATGATGGCGATGCAATGTGATATTCGCATCGCGGCAGAGCATGCTGAATTTGGGATACCTGAGGTTCGTTGGAATATGCCAGGGGCAGCATGGATAGCGCCGCTGACACGCATCATTGGACTTGGCCATGCACTAGAGTTGTCGTTGTGGGGAGATGCTCGGATATCTTCTCAGCGGGCTTATGAGATCGGATTTGTTAACAGAGTGGTGCCTGCTGGTGACTTAATGGATGAAGCGAGATCGTGGGCGGATCGGGTATTGCATTTAGCTCCGCGCGCAATGCGAAATATTAAAGAAGCATTGTATCGGGGGTATTACATGAACCCTATGGAAGTCACTCCGTATGCCCAAGCTCTAGAATATAATTTGCGCGGAATGGAAGATAGTCGTGAAGGTCCACGTGCTTTTTCGGAGAAACGGACTCCAATTTTCAAGGATGAGTAACGTTCGTTCCTATGAGTCATTGGGATAAAGGAAAACCATTCTTATTACATGAAAAGTAAATTTGAGAACATCTAGGTATTCGTAACAAGAAATGCTAGACTGCTTTCGTGGCTGTTCTCACCGTATTTATCAATGTGATGGTACCTGTGTTCTTGATGGCGGGTGTTGGCGTCGCTCTTGCTTATTTTCGGCGAATCCCACCTAATCCGCTGGCGCAGGCTGTCCTTTATGCGTTCAGTCCCTCACTTGCGTTCCATTCTCTCTCGACCACTGTCATACCACTGGACGAAATTGGCCGCATAGCTGGGTTTTCTATAATTCTCGTGAGTGCACTATTTGTGTTCGCTTGGGTTGCAGCTCGTTTCCTGAAATTAAACAGACAAACTGAGGCGGCATTCTTTTTATGTGTACTTTTCATGAACGCTGGAAATTATGGACTACCGGTGGCCCTACTTGCATTTGGTGAGGAGGGTTTATCGAGAGCGATTGTCTTTTTCGTTATACAGGCGATGGCAGGAGGTACGTTCGGTGTTTTTATCGCTTCTAGAGGTAAAGGAAGCGTACCCGAAGCACTAAGTAATGTTATGCGTATGCCTTTAGGGTATGCAGCCATCGCGGGATTCATATTTAGTTTATCGACGATACAGGTGCCTTCGTTCTTAGCAAATGCAACTGAGATTCTTGGGAATGCTGCGGTCCCCGGAATGCTCTTAGTTCTTGGCATTCAGTTGTTCAATAACTTTCGTGTTGTAGAAGTACGTGCCGTGTTGGTTGCCACTGTTTTAAGGTTGCTTCTCGCGGTTGGGCTTGCTGCTGTTATTACCTCGTTCATTGGCATATCAGGTTTGACACAGAAAATACTGATCGTGCTTTCAGGTATGCCTTCAGCGGTATTTATTACTATTCTAGCGACTGAATTTGATGCTCGGCCAGATGTTGCCACCAGTGGTGTGATTGTGACAACGATATTAAGTTTAGTAACCTTGACTGGTTTGTTGGCGTTCCTTACAGCGTGATGGGGATCTAACTTATGATATTTGTTAAAAACCACTACCGAGAATGAAATCGTCTACGGTTCGGCGGTTGTTCATCGCGATTGATGTTTCAGAGGAGCTTACTCTTCATTTTGATGAAGTGTTAAAACGATTTCGCGACGACGGATCTCCAAAAATCCGTTGGGTGAAACCCACGAATATTCACTTGACTGTGAAATTTCTTGGCGATACGGCAGAAAACATGATTCAGCACATTGATTCATCAATGAGTGCTATAACTGCTGAATGTTCTCCGTTTTCGGTTCATGTTCATGGATTGGGCGCGTTTCCCAATTTACGTGCGCCTCGGACGCTGTGGTGGGGTGTTCGCGGGAATATGCAACCATTGGTTGCTATGAAGAATGAACTTGAATCGATCTTGGAGAGTAAAGGCTTTCCTAGGGACCGCAATACTTTTGCTCCACATTTAACACTCGGAAGAATCAAACGCCACCTGACCTCAGACGAACAACAGCGTTTTAAACAGTCAGTAGCGAATGTTGGAGAATTGGCGTCATTGAATCTCATCATATCTAAAATAAGTTTGATAGAGAGTCGGCTGAATCAGCATCGCGAGAAATATGTCCATGTCCACGAGTATTCGCTGAAGATGGGTGAGAAGTGAACATTATTAACTGGAGATACAGATGGTTGTTCCATTCTTGTTGGTTAGGTACAATGAAAATCGCTTTATTTCCAAAACTTGCTGGAGAATCAATTAGTTTTGTTTGGGGTCGCTTATGATTGAAGCAAAGGGACTTACTAAATACTACGGTAATTTTCCTGCCATTGAAAACGTCTCTTTCGACGTGAAGAGTGGCGAGGTACTAGGTTTTCTTGGGCCGAATGGCTCAGGTAAAACGACGTCAATGCGTATCCTGACTGGATTTATGCCACCAACATCCGGAAATGCAGAGATCGGTGGATATGACGTGGTAACGAAATCACGTGATGCGCGTCGCTTGATTGGCTATCTCCCAGAGAGTGTGCCACTTTACACAGATATGACGATTCGATCTTACTTATCTTTTATGGGTACTTTAAAGGATATGCCTCGCGCGAAATTGCGGAGCAGAATCGATGATGTGATCGATCATTTGAGTTTGCAAGACTACGCGGACACCTATGTTGGTAGACTATCAAAGGGATATCGGCAGCGTGTTGGGATTGCTCAAGCGATCTTACATGAGCCCCCATTACTTATTTTGGATGAACCGACGATTGGGATCGATCCACGACAGGTTGTCGAGACGCGCCAAATTATCAAGGGTTTGGGAGGAACGCATACTGTGTTGATCAGTAGCCATGTTCTTCCGGAAGTCAGTATGATCGCTGATCGAGTGTTGATCATACATGAAGGCCATGTTGTTGCCATGGATAAAATGGAGAATCTCTCAAATACATTGGGCGGTAATACCCGTGTTTCTATTGAGGTCCGTGGACCAGAAAAAGCGATTGAAAAGGCCCTCTTGTCAGTTGATGGAATACAGGAAGTCGTGATCGAAGAAGTTACAGGTGGTGTCGTGCGTTTACAGGTCCAAGGTACAGCGGGTAGGCCTGTGCGCGAGGACATCGCAAAAACCATAGTAGATGGTGGCTGGGG
>CEUS01073453.1_pt1 | contig 16383 bp, 12 predicted proteins | sample 427031 | NCBI WGS metagenome assembly CEUS01 (sample SAMEA2622837, study PRJEB7988) | marine metagenome | biome: marine biome (ENVO:00000447); feature: marine epipelagic mixed layer (ENVO:xxxxxxxxx); material: "saline water (ENVO:00002010), including plankton (ENVO:xxxxxxxx)" | depth 140 m | reverse complement strand
CCTCCAGAACATCCCGATCCGGACGGAACTGGGCCGGGAAATTCGGAAAGGCTTCATCGCTGAGCCCGGACATGTGCTGCTGGCCGCTGATTATTCCCAGATCGAGCTCCGTATTCTCGCCCATTTTTCCGGGGATGAGCCCCTAGTAAAGGCATTCCAAGAGGGGATCGATGTTCACCGGCAGACGGCTGCCGTTGTGTTCGACGTGTCCGTGGACCAGGTGACCGCCGAGCAACGGAGTCGAGCTAAGACGATCAACTTTGCCACGCTCTATGGGCAGGGTGCGTTCGCGCTGGCGCAGCAGTTGGGCATCTCGCGGGACGAGGCCAAGGAATTCATCGCTGCATACTTTGAGCGTTTCAGCGGCGTGCGGCGTTTTCTTGACGAACAGGTTTCGAGCGCGCGGGACCGGGGCTACGTGGAAACTATGCTGGGTCGCCGTCGCTATGTCCCCGAGCTCCATAGCTCTAACTGGAACGTCCGGCAGTTCGGTGAGCGGGTCGCCCAGAACACGCCCATTCAAGGCACTGCCGCGGATCTCCTCAAAAGGGCCATGATCGACGTGGATCGCGCGCTTGAGGGGTCGAACTGGGGTGCTCGCTTACTTCTCACCGTCCACGACGAACTCCTTTTTGAGGTGCCTGAGGACCGGATCGACGAAGTCCGTCCGGTTGTGGTGGCGCTGATGGAGGGCGCGGTCGAGCTGTCGTTGCCCGTCGCAGTGGATTGGGGAGTGGGGACAAGTTGGTACGAGGCCAAGGGGTAGCCCTCGGGTCGTCTCGCTCCACCATCCATCCGGCCTTCCCAGTCCCAGGATAATTCTTGCGACTTCGGGAGGCTGCCAGCTATGGCTATCTGCCCGCATCACTCCCGGACCCGGAAGACTTCTCATGTCCCGCTCGGTGAACGAGGTCGCACTGATCGACAACGTCGGTCGCGAGCGCTACACCCAGAAAATCCAGAACGACACCCCAAGACCGCTCATCTCTCGCTGGCGACGAACCATGGGATTACGGGGGGTGGTGAGCATGGCAAGGAGGTCACGTACTGGCGTCGGCCCACCTGCTGGAACCAGCTCCCCCAGTTCGTCGAAGAGCACGTGCCCATCGGTGACCGAGTCTAGGTAGAGGCTTAGGATCGAGCACGATTCCTACGACCGTGACCGGGTCACGATTCGAACTGCGGAGGTCACCGTATGTCACCTCGTGATGCTCTTCCCCAAAGAAGTCCCGTCGGGGGTGGGGGCCGAGGACTGAGGACTGTGCCCGTGCGGGACTAGTGGGGAGTGGGAGACGGGACGGTGGGAAGACCCCTGTCTAGAGCGCGCGGGAGGTCACAGCCATCCCCGGAACCGGCGGTCCACCGAGACGACCAGCTCCCACTTTCCTCCGGCCACCCCGCGTCCGAGGTCCAGTTGAAGGACGTCCCACCCCAACGCGACGCCCATTCCCGCCGAAGCGCGGACCCCCGCGTCTCCGTTCACCCCCCAGGCGAGCTCGATCGGGTTGGCGTCTTCGGTGAGTGTCGCTGCTCCAGCGGCAGCGAATGTGCGCAGCGAGATCCAGGGAGGGAGGAGTGGCCAGACGGTCTCCAGCCGCGCGAGCCAGAAGCGGTCCCCGACCTGAGATCGGAAGGGGTGGCCTAGGAGGGTGCCGCCGCCGCCGAGCAGAAACAAATGCTGCGAGATTACCTCTCCTACCGCGACACCACCATCCAGGCGCGCCGTCAGGCGCGTGGGCGTTCCGGGCGTGTTACGTTCCCATGCCAGGGCACCCACGAGGACTGCGTCGCGCGTTGCTTCGCCTTCAACAGCGGGTTCGAATCGACCCAGTCGTCCCGTGATCGCCAGGCTCACATTGCCCGGTAGGGCTACCTCGGTATGGGCCTCAGCCAATGTCAGGTCACCCTGGTCCACCGGGTGCACGGGTCGAAATCTGTTCGCGTCAGCCTGACCGACCGTCATCACGCCCGCTTCTTGCCTCTCCCAGCGGAGCGCAACGCGTGTTGGAGCGCCGGCGGGTGTGAAAACTCGGAACGCTTCTATGCCGGAGCTGAACCAGGGGTCTGTCCAATCGTAGGTCCCGGTGAGTCCGGCCAGGGTGTTAATCGCTCCAGAGGTAGCGGAGAATAAGCCCAGGTCGCGGAGCTCGTTCCAGGTCAGTGCGATGCCGGTGCTTGGCCGGACCTGGCTTCCGATCAGGGTAAGCATGAGAGTGGGTTCGCCACGACCGAAAGACCAGCCGCCGTGGGCCCTCATGGCCAAGCTGTTGCTCGGACGGACTGAGAACCCGAGGGCCGCGGTGATCCCCTCAGCTCGGTTCCAACGGAAGACCTCCGAGGCGGAGCGTAGGTGTAGCCGCAGCCGGGACAGCCCGCTCATATAGTGTCCTTTCATCAGGCTGAGCCCCTGGGCATGGATCTCCTCTAGCGTCGGGGTAGGCGCGAGCTCTCGGGTGTCCGCTTCGGGGATGAGGGGCTCCGTGAACGGATAGCTCTCGCGCTGCGCCTCCGACACAACGGTGACACGGGTGCCACCGAAGAGCTCGTTGGCGAGGTCGGGATTGAGCACGTAATCGTTGATTTCGAACCGCCCTCGGATCACGCTTCCCATCAGAAAATCCAAGCGGGGTAGTTCGCGCCGAATCTCCAGCTCCTGACGGTATGGGAGCCACCACTTGTTTCTCCACAAGGAGTTGTCGAGGGAGATGCGGATATAGTCGAGTTGGCGATCGACGTACGACGCGGGGGTGAAAGTGAAGGTCATTCTGACGATGGTTGCGGCGGTTTGGTCGATGAACACGCTCCCGACGAATCCTGGTAGTTCGCTGTTCCGGGGACGCACCTGAATCTCGTAGACCCGCACCTCACCACTTCTTCCTGGGAACGAGATCGTGAGCGAATCCCTGAGGCGAAAATCGTATATCTCCTCTGACCCCGGTGCGACAGGGTGGACGACGGCTGCCACTTCGTCCCCGTCCCCAAGGCGGATCCGATCGCCGAAATCGTCCTGGACCACGGTGAGATGGTCTAGGTGGTAGCGGATGTTAGTGGGCAGAACCTTTTGGTCTCGCATCCCTACGATACGCTGGCGGGTGGCGCGCGGGGCGCGCCAGTAGATTTCCAGGGCGAGCTGATCGGCCTTTACGAGCGTGCGCTTGCCGCTGAGGGGGCGATCTACCAGGAAGAAGACGTGCCCAGTCGCGATCGCCCGGTAAGAGTGGAGGTCTGGGTCACTCGCGGCGTTCTGCCGTACCTTCCGGGCGCGCACGACCAGTTCCAGAGCGTTTGGGTCGTTCCATCCTTCTGGTTCCTGAGCTCCGGCGTTTGCTGGTACCAGCAGAGAGACTAGGAGGGGGAGGAGCAGCGGACAGCCCGCTGGAGAGAAGCGAGCGGCTGACCGGGCGGGAGGTTTCGCGGAACGCTTGGGTGACACCATCGACGAGTGGTACCGACTCCTGCGCAAAGCAGTTCCGAAAAAAAGGAAGGCCCCGCCGGTATGTACCCGGAGGGGCCTCCTCGACCCTGCCCTCAACTTGCAGAGCTTCTGCTAGTTAGCGGTCCAGAACCCCGAAAGATAATCGCCGTCCGGGCTCTCCCGGAGTTTCTCGAAGGCACGGTTCCGAATCTGCCGGATCCGCTCTCGGGTCACGCCCAGCAACGAACCGATCTCCTCCAGTGTCCGCTCTTCGCCATCGTCTAGGCCGTAGTAGAGGTAGAGGATCTTTCGTTCCCGCTCGGTCAGATAGGACTCGAACATCGACTCGAGGTAGTCGCGTCGGGCGATCGCCTCGACGTCCTGCTCAATGTCCGAGCCGGACACGCCTGAGAAACGTTCGCCGAAGCTAGAGCTGTCACGGTCGCTCCGGTCGACCGGGGCATCCAGTGACAGCTCGTTCGCGGCCACCCGGCGGAGGGCCCGGATCGTTTCCACTGGCTCCTCCATCTCTTCGGCGATCTCTTGATCGGTGGGAGAGCGACCGAGCTGCTGGGTTATCAGCGTGTCGGTTCGGGCCAGCTTGGCCAGGTTCGAGTTCTGATTGAGCGGGATGCGGACGGAGCGGGTCTGCTCCGCGAGGGCCTGCAAGACGGTCTGGCGGATCCACCACACGGCGTACGAGATGAACTTCACGCCTTTGTCGGGATCAAATTTCTTGACGGCCTTCAGCAGGCCTTCATTGCCGATGCATACTAGCTCCGCCAGCCCGAGGCCCCGTCCCTGATACTTCTTTACGTAGGAGATCACGAACCGGAGGTTTGCGGTCACCAGACGCTCGGCGGCTTCCTTGTCCCCTGTTCGGGCTCTGCGGGCCAGCGCTCGCTCCTCTGCGGGGTCTTGGATGAGAGGGTATTTTTCGACGTCGAGCAGATACTGATCGAACGAGTCCAGGCCACGGGAGGGGGAGAACATCCGTTTTTCTGTGCCTTTCCGCAAAGGTTATCAGTAGGGGCGTTCTTAACGTCATCGGTCCGAGGACGATGGCCCGGGTAGAGAAGGGACTCGAAAGGTATAAACCGTTGTTTCCGGAGTCAAAGGTTTCCTGCTGCCTCGGGCTCCGTGGAAGTGGTCGGCGTTGTTCCCAAGGCGGGGACGAGGCAACGTTCCCCGCTGGCCCGTTTCCGTTATTGTGTAACCCTAAGTCAGACCAGGAGTTCGGCCTCTATCCTCTCCACCCCGGGTCCGTCCCAGGGAAAGCAGAGAGCGTAGGTACGACCGTGCTGGTCCAGGAGTTCCAGGCGGTTGTGGAGGTGGGCGCGGGCCACCCGGATGGCTTGCCCAGCCCCGAGGTCGACCGACCGAGTAGAGAGTCCGCGGCGATAGAGGAACACCGGCGAGTCCCCGCGTACCACGACCCACCCCCCGTGGAAGACCTCCAGGTCGGGGTGAGCGAGCGCACCGGCAGGGGTCCCACGAAGCTCGCTGCTGGGTGCCAGCCCGTTGCTTGAGAGTGCGCGCCCAACCCAGCCAGGGAAACGCTTCGGTTCGCTCCACCGACGGGGGGTGAGGATACCCCAGGTTCCTCCCCAGACTAGACGAATACCGAAGCTATACGCGCGCACCGATGGCCGTGCCCAAGCCACCCCGAGCCCAATTATGACGACGGATAGCCCAGTGGCGGCCTGGGGTGTGTCCAGTAGCAATGCCACCAGCGCGAGGGCCGTGGCGTCTTCGGCGGCCGAGACCAGGATGCGTGAGGGCCGTCTTGCCTTCGCGAGGTCGAGGAGGAGACGCCATCCCGTGCGGGTTGCCTGCGTCCAGAGCGCGATCAGCGCAGCCACGATGGCAGCTCCGTAACGCCAGGGGGCTCCCGCGTCGGGGATGAACAGAAGCGCCAACAGGGCGCTAGCGAGCGGACGGACCAGCCCCTGGGCTAGGTTCCACCCCAGTGCGGATAGCCAGCGTCGCTCAGCCCAGAACTCGAACAACCAGAAAAGTCCGGCCATCGCCAGCACGGGAGCAACTGCCAGGTCCCCCAGCTCGCCCGGGAGTTCAGACTGGAAGCCAAGTGACGCGGCGCTGCCGATAAGCAGGAGGGTCAACGGGAGATCGAGTCCCGCGGCGAGGGCGAGAGGAAGGAGAGCCGCGAGCGCGGTAGTAAGAGGAAATTGGGTCAAGCCGGGCACTCCTCACGGGTGCACAGCGCCGACAGGACGAGCCTCGCTTTAATGCTGCCAAAACCGAACGAGTTCGTGAGCACAGTGGGGATCATGCCAGCGCGGCCCGGCCCGATGACTGTGATGACCACAGGTCGATTGTTATTCACGCCATCCTTCCTTTCGCGCGCCGCTCCGCTTCCCGCACGACGCCTGCGAGCGTGCGAACAGCGATTGCGCTCACGAAGTGTGGCCCGATCACGACGTTGGCTGCGAACTTTCCTATGAGAGGCCAGGACGGTCCTGTCCACTCGTGCACCACGCGGATATGCGTACGGTCATCGGCCAGAGGGGTCATCTCCCAAAGCACGTCCATGCCGCTGGTTATCCCGTAAACGTGCATGTAGCCGATGGTGCGTTTCGACCGGTCGTGCACCATTTCGGCCAACCACCAGGTCGGCCACCCGATTGGACCGAACGGCCGCCATGCGGCCATCTCCACCAGCCCGGTTGCGAACTCATCCTGGCGGATGAAACGAACCCGCCGGTAGTGGTGGAGGATGTCGGGCCAGCGCTCAACGTCGGCAGCCACTCCGAAGCAAAGGCTCGCCGGCGCGCGTGCCACGTGCTCGTCTATCGTCATCATCGCACTGAGGGTTTGGGTATCCTCAGATCGCGGGCACGCCTCATGGTGTTGGGACCGTTTCCTAGGCGGGTTCCACGTGAACCACCACCTCGCGAACACCGAGCTCGCCTGCGACCCTGCGTTCCACCTCGTCTGCGATCTCGTGCCCCTGCCTCACATCCAGGTTCGCAGCCACCGCGATGGTTAGTTCGGCAAACATCTCGCCGGCCCGGCCCCGGGAGCGGATTCGGTAGGCCGCGCTCACATCTCCGATCGACTCGGCGACGTGCTGAATGTGGACCGGATCCATGGCACGTTCGTCCACCAGCACAGGTACGGTGTCGCGGAGGATGCGCCAGCCGGTGCGCGCGATGAGGACGGCCACCAAAATTGTGATCCACGGGTCCACCTGGGGGTAGCCAGCTCGTATCGCCACCAGGCCGCCCAGCACCGCCGCGCTCGTGAGCACGTCCGAAGTAGTGTGGGCCGCGTCCGCCAGCAGAATGTCTGATCCCAGCGCACGACCTCGGCGGGTCTCCCAGATCGCCACCGCGAGGCCCACCACCATCGAAGTCGCCATAACCCAGATTGCGAGCGGCGTGGCCCGTACGTTGGTCAGACCGCTCACCATCAGGTGCATTACGGAACGCTGCAGCAGCTCGAACACAGTGATGGAAAGGAACCCGACTAGCACCAATGCCCCCAACGTCTCGAACTTGTGGTGGCCGTACGGGTGGCCCTCGTCCGGACCTCGGCTCGCCAATCTTGCGATCCAGAGCGCGAAAACGTTGTTAGTCGCGTCCAACGAGGAGTGGACCGTCTCAGCGGCGACCGAGAGGGCGTGCGAGGACACCAAGGCCGCCACCTTGAGAGACAGTATGCTCAGGTTGATCCAGAGCACGCCTCGGAGCACTCTTCCTACTTCGACGCTTCGCGGACTCACGTTCGTCATTGTCCGCGCTCCGTACACAAAAGTCGCGGGAAGAACATCGACGGCAGCAAGTTAGACTGAGTGTGGCCAGAGGTCGAGCCGGATCGGCTTCAGGATACTAGATTACCTGGTTCAATAGGATTGGTCACGTAGGCCTGACGTCTACCTGGCCAGACCCGAGGAGGGAGGTCGAAGCGGTGGATCCACAAAGGCAGGCAGCGCTCGACTACCATTCCCAGGGACGTCCTGGCAAGATCGAAGTGGTGCCCACAAAGCCGGTGGCGACCGCGCGTGAGCTGTCTCTTGCCTACAGCCCGGGAGTAGCGGAGCCGTGTCGTGAGATTGCCGAAAACCCCGATAACGTGTTCAAGTACACGGCCAAGGGTAACCTGGTCGCAGTGGTGTCGAACGGAACCGCCGTCCTCGGGCTTGGGGATATCGGTCCGCTGGCGGCCAAGCCGGTGATGGAAGGCAAGGGTGTCCTGTTCAAGCGGTTCGCTGGAATCGACATTTTCGACATCGAAATCGGCTCGACAGACCCCGAGGAAATCATCCGCTTTTGCCAGTTGCTCGAACCGACCGTGGGTGGTATCAACCTCGAGGACATCAGCGCTCCCGACTGCTTCTTGATCGAGGCTGAGCTCAAGCGCACGATGGACATCCCCGTCTTCCATGACGATCAGCACGGTACCGCGATCATTGGTGGCGCTGCATTGCTGAACGCGTGTGCTGTGACCGACAAGAAGCTTGCCGATATCAAGGTGGTGTTCAGCGGTGCGGGAGCGAGCGCGATCTCCACCGCGACTCACTTGTTGCGCCTAGGTGTGCAGAAGGAAAACGTTCTCATGTGTGACTCCAAAGGGGTCATTCACGAAGGTCGTGCCGACTCGAACGAGTTTAAAGCATTGTTCGCCAGCAGAACCGCCTCTCGGACGCTCGCAGACGCGATGAACGGAGCGGACGTGTTCATCGGCCTCTCAGTCGCCGGCCAAGTGAGTCAGGCCATGGTCGAGTCCATGGCCAAGGATCCGATCGTGTTCGCGCTCGCCAATCCCGATCCCGAGATACTGCCAGAGCATGTCTACGCCGTCCGTGAGGACGCGATCACCGCTACCGGTCGTTCCGACTACCCGAATCAAGTGAACAACGTACTGGGCTTCCCGTTTATCTTCAGGGGCGCTCTGGACGTGCGTGCTCGGACTGTCAATGAGGAGATGATGCTGGCGGCCACCCACGCGCTCGCCGAGTTGGCGCGGCAAGATGTGCCTGAGGCGGTCCTCACCGCCTACGATGGGGAATCCATCAGCTACGGCCGCAAGTACTTGATTCCCAAGCCGTTCGACGGTCGTGTGCTCTTCCACGTCGCACCTGCAGTTGCGCAGGCCGCCATGGATAGCGGAGTGGCACGTATCCAGCTTGACTTAGACGAGTATCGGGAACAACTGCGGGCGAGTCTCGGGCCCGCCCGCGAAGTGATGCGCTGGATGACCAGCCGGGCTCGGCAGCGGCCGCCCCGCTTGGTTATCCCAGAGGGACACAATGAACGCGTGATCCGTGCAGCTGCCGAGATGGTGGAGGGGGGGGTGGCACGGCCGGTTCTCATGGGTCGCCCGGAAACGGTGCGTGATAAGGCAAAGTCACTCGGGGTCCCACTCGCGGGGGTGGAAGTGACTTTTGCGGTAGACGAGGACGCGACCCGGGAGCGGTATGCTGAGGATCTCTACCGGCGGAGGGCGCGCAAGGGACTCACACTGAACGAGGCACGCCAGGACATGCTGAAGCCGCTTCCCTACGCGCTCCAGATGGTGAAATTGGGTGATGCCGACGCCCTGCTAGCCGGGATCGAATCCAATTATCCGGAGGTGATCCGGCCCGCGCTCCAGGTGATCGGGGTGGAGGAGGGGGTGGACCGAGTCGCGGGACTCTACATGCTGGCGATCCCGCACCGGGAGCTATTGTTCTTTGCCGATACCACGGTCAACATCGATCCCAACGCGGAAACCCTGGCAGACGTAGCGCTCCTATGTGCACGGTTCGTCCGCGATCTGGGCATCGAGCCCCGTGTGGGCATGGTGTCCTTCTCCAACTTTGGGTCGGCGCGTCATCCCGGATCGGCCAAAGTGGCGGCAGCGGTCCAGATGGTACGGGACCGGGACCCTGAGTTGATGATCGACGGGGAGATGCAGGCCGACACGGCTGTTGATGTGGACAAGTTTCGCGAGGTCTACGACTGCATCCGGTTGCAGGATCCTGCCAACGTCCTGGTTTTTTCGAACCTCACCGCAGCAAACGCCGCTTACAAGCTACTCCATCGGCTCGGAGGCGCGGAGGTGATCGGACCCATCCTGTTGGGGATGGCTCAGCCTATCCATATCCTCCAGCGAGGGAGCACGGTACAGGACTTGCTCGACCTGGCAACCATCGCGGCGGTGGACGCGCAGGCGAGAAGTGGTCAAAATTAAGATTTTCCGCCACGTGAGATTCGCGTAACATGGCCCCCAGTTCAACCACGTGAGTTTTTATGAGGAACCGTTTGTATGGCTCTGAAGACGGGTGATAGGCTGAGCCCAAGCTTGCCTGAGGTAGGCGGGCGGCATGGGCTCGCAAAACAGGGACTGGATCCGGTCGGGGAAGTCTACCGAAACCTCTCGGCGGCAGCCCTCTACGAGCATGCGTTGGCGCGCGGAGAAGGGTGTCTATCTGCGGGCGGGGCGTTTGCGGCTGTGACTGCGCCACATACTGGGCGGTCGCCCGACGACAAGTTCACGGTGCGGGACGAAAACACCGAGTCAACTGTCGACTGGGGCAAGGTTAACGTCGCGACCGACACGGCCAAATTCCGAGCGCTTAGGGACGATGTGATCGCGCATCTGGACAAGCAGAAGGGCCTGTTTCTGCGGGACGCCCGAGCTGGTGCTGATGACGTGTACGGGATCAGCGTGCGGGTGATCACACCGAGTGCGTGGCAGAGTCTCTTCGCGTATAACATGTTCCTGCGTCCACATCCACAGGAGCTCGCGCGCGAGCCGGACTTCGTGGTGCTCCACGCACCCGAGTTCCAGGCAGATCCGGTGAAGCACGGCACTCGATCTGAGACCGCGATCATGCTGAGCTTCACCGACAACACGGTGGTAATATGCGGTACCCGCTACGCGGGTGAGATCAAGAAATCCGTGTTCACGGTGCTTAACTACATTTTGCCAGGGCAGGGTGTCTTCCCGATGCACTGTTCAGCCAACGTCGGTCGGGATGGAGACGTGGCACTTTTCTTTGGTCTTTCAGGGACCGGCAAGACGACGCTCTCGGCGGAAAAGGAACGAGGCTTGATCGGTGACGACGAGCACGGCTGGAGCGACCACGGGATCTTCAACTTCGAGGGTGGCTGTTACGCGAAGACGATCAATCTTTCGCCGGAGGGGGAGCCAGAAATCTTCGCCGCCACCCAGCGTTTCGGAACGATTCTGGAGAACGTGGTGCTGCGGGATGATACCCGTGACACCGATTTCGTCGACGCTTCGATTACGGAAAACACGCGGGCCAGCTACCCGATCCATTTTATCCCAAACGCGGTACTGTCGGGGGTTGGCGGACACCCACGGGAGGTTGTTTTCCTAACCGCTGACGCGTTCGGCGTGCTACCCCCGATCGCCCGGCTGACACCTGAGCAGGCGATGTATCATTTCTTGTCTGGGTACACTGCGAAGTTGGCGGGTACCGAGCGGGGGGTGACGGAACCGAAGGCCACTTTCAGCACGTGCTTCGGTGCACCTTTCCTTCCCCGCCATCCTTCGGTCTACGCGGAGATGCTGGGAGAACGGCTTCGCAAGCATCAGGCACAGGTGTGGTTGATCAACACTGGGTGGACCGGGGGCCCCTTTGGCGAAGGGACCCGGATGAAGCTCGGCCACACCCGCTTGATGGTCCGCCACGCTCTTTCTGGGACGCTCGATGACGTCGAGATGGTGCTGGATCCCGTGTTCGACATCGAGGTTCCGGTGGCGGTGCCTGACGTGCCATCTGAGGTGCTCCGGCCGCGCAACACATGGAAGGATCCGGCCGCGTATGACGCTTGCGCTGCGCAGCTCGCGCGCATGTTCGAGGAAAATTTTGACAAATACCGTGCACACGTACCGCGGGGGGTGGCTGCGGCGGGACCCAAACTCGGGTAAGGGCGGCTGCTGAAATCTGCGGAGGGTATTGAAGGGGGGCGACAGCAGGCACCCCCTTCTCTTTTCGAGCTGTTCCGGGTCTACCTCAAGATCTCGTTGCTTGGTTTCGGGGGACCGAGCGCCCATCTCGCATTGATGCTGGACGAGGTAGTCGAGCGGCGCGGGTGGATCACGCGCACGCACTTCCTCCATCTGGTGGGCGTGACTAATCTCATCCCTGGTCCAAGCTCGAGCGAGGTTGCGATCCACATCGGCTACACGCAGCGTGGGAAACTCGGAGCCCTCACCACGGGGCTAGCCTTTCTCCTCCCCACCTTTTTCATCGTCCTAGGTCTGTCGTGTCTCTACTTCCGGTACGGCACGCTTCCGGGTGTGGCAGGGGTGATCTGGGGGATTAAACCCGCGGTGCTCGCTGTGATCGTCGGTGCTGGAGTGCGGCTTGGGCGAGCCGCGGTGTATGACAGGCTCGGGGGTCTGCTCGCCGTGGCAGGGGCGGGGATAGCGTTGGTCGCCGGGAGCTGGGTGGTCGCGGCGATGATGGTGGGGGGAGCGGCCACATGGGTGCGCTGGCGGCAGAAGGAGGGGCCTGGGGTGGCCCGGCCCGGGGCGGGCGGATTCCCTCGGGCCTGTCTGATCCCGCTAGTACCGGTGGCAGGAGCGTCCCTGGGCACGCTGGGCATGGTGTTTGTGACCCACCTATGGATCGGTTCAGTGCTCTTCGGCGGCGGCTACGTGCTAGTAGCACTGCTCGAGCCGCTCGCGGTTGGCCGCCACGGGTGGCTCACTAGTGGGGCCTTCTTGGACGGGGTGGCGCTGACCCAGGCGATCCCCGGACCGATCTCGACGTTGGCCACGTTCGTGGGGTACGCGGCCGCCGGCGTGCCGGGAGCGTTTCTCGCCACGGCTGGCCTCTATCTCCCGTCGTTCGCCGTCGTCCTGTTGATCGCGCCCCACCTCGAGCGAGTGCGCAGGCTGGCTCCCTTCAAGGCTGCCCTCGAGGGTGTGTCGGCAGTGGTTGCTGGAGCCATCATTGGGGTGGCCGCCGGCTTGTTCCTGCCGGCGGTCCCCGATCTGTTCGCCGGGGCGGTTTTTGTGGTTGCGCTGGTGGTGTTGGCCAAGTCAGGGTTGGCGTCGGGATGGGTTGTGTTGGGCGGACTTGCGGCGGGGGTGGTCCGGAGCGCGATTCCCTTTTGACAACCGGACTGCTCCGCCCAATGACCGATTGCATTCAGAGATGGTGTTCATGTGAGCGACGGCGGCACGCGCGATTGTCCTTACCCAAGCGGACGCTGGGCGGTGGGTGGTGGCCGCTGCTTTTCTCCACGTCACTGTCGCCGCCGCCCACCTTGTGCGCAGACTCTCCATCCGACACGACTTCGGTCCCAGCACTTGCAGTTTCTTCTGGTAATGGTCTTACCACAGTGGATCTGCGGGACCTCCGGAGCCTGTGGCACCTCCACGCCTAGCCTCCGCGGTGGAACACGCTCGCCCCGTTGTCTGAGCTTGTGCTCACCCGGAGCGTGTTCCACGTTGCCCTGTTGGCACCTGCGTTTGTGGGGACAGCGTAACACCGGCTAGTAGGGCTGACCGCTGGCACCTTCCGCTCCGCCTGCCAATTTTGTTTGGTCCTACCCACTTCAGCCGAGCGGACCCTGCCCGTGCATCATTGGCTTATGAAGAGCGAGCCGGAGGTCTATTCGATCGATGACCTCAGGCGCGACCGGCGCACTCCGTGGGACGGCGTGCGGAATTACCAGGCTCGCAACCACATGCGTGTGATGGAGAAGGGCGACCTGGTGTTGTTCTATCACTCGCGCTCCCATCCCCCGGCGGTAGCGGGCGTGGCCAAGGTCGTGAAGGAGGCCTACCCGGACCCGACGCAATTCGACCGCAAGAGCAAGTACTACGATCCGAGGTCGGACAAGGACGTGCCGCGCTGGTGGCTGGTGGATGTGGGCTTTGTTGAGCGGTTCGACGTTCCGGTCCCGCTCCCGGCGATCAAGGCCGACCGGGGCCTGGCCGATATGGTGTTGGTCAACAACTCCCGCCTGTCGGTGCAGCCGGTTACGGATCAGGAGTTCGAGCGGGTGCGTGAGATGGCCAAAGGGAAGACCAAGTGATCCGTGACACCGTGCGCGCGTCCCGTGCCACGGAGGTGCTGGAGGCCCACCGCGAGTTTCTCCTTTCTGCGGTTAGGCTCTGCTACGAGGATCCGTTCGTGCTCGAAGAGGGGAGAGGGGGAGCCGGGTGCGGGACACGGGCGGTGGCGAGCATTTGGACGGGTTCGGGGGCATCTTCTCGCTAATGGGCAGCTTCGGGTGACCGACCGCGGCTTTCGGACCGTACGTGACCCGCTCTGGAATACTATTCGGCTCGACCCGACGGCCGCTCGGATTGTAGACACCACAGTGTTCCAGCGCCTTCGCTATATCCGGCAGCTCGGGCTGACGCACTTAGTGTATCCGGGTGCGACTCACACACGCTTTGACCACGTGCTCGGTGTCTATCACCTGACGACAACCGCGCTGCGGCTGCTTCACGAGCGGGGCGCGATTCCTCCCGAGGTGTGGGAGGGAGAGGAGTTGATCCCCTTCGCCGCGCTTCTCCACGACATCGGCCACTACGCGTTCTCCCACGCGCTCGAGGAACTCGAGCCCGAGCGGATCCCTGCGGACCACGAGGCGGTCGCGGAGCGCTTCTTCCATTCTCCGGATCTGCGAGAGGCTCTGGTTCCGCTCGGTCCCGGGGCAGAGGACCGCATCCGTGCGCTCATAAAGGGAGAGAGTGACCTGCCCCTTCGTGGCCTGGTCAGTGGCTCACTCGACCTCGACAAGATGGAGTACCTGAAGCGAGACGCCTATTTCTGCGGGGTGCCTTACGGTGAGGTGGATGTCGACCGGCTGCTCCAGGGATTGGTGCTGCTCCCGTGCTCTGGGACGGGAAAGTGGGAGATTGGCGTGCATGAGAAAGCGACAGCCGCGCTCGAGTCGTTGCTCTTTGCTAAGTACCAGATGTTCCGGAACGTGTACTGGCATCATGCGGTCCGCTCGGCCACCGTGCTTTACAAGCGGATCGTGGACGAGGCAGTCGTCACAGGCCTGATTGATCCCGAGGAACTGGTGGGTCCCACCGACGAGCAACTCCTCTACGAGATCCACCGTCGTGCGAGGGAGGACGATGGCGAAGTCGCGGAGCGGCTGGTGACACGCTGGATTCCGGCGCTCCGTCATCGTCGACTTCCCAAGCGTGCTGTCGAGCTCACGGCGGCCGACCTACGGGGAAGGCGGGTGGAGGATTGGGCTGTGGGAGATTCGCTGCGGAAGCGAGCGGTCGAGGACGAGCTAGCAATGGAGCTGGGGCTCCAGTCGGGGGAGGTAATGATCGACTTCCCGCACAAGCGGGCCATGTTCCAGCTCAACTTACTCATCGAGCGCAGGAGCGGCGCCGTGGAGCGGCTGGGACCCGACGGGCTGCCAGGCCTGCTCGACCTACCCCGGGTAGCCGAGGAACTCTACCGGGCGGCCCGGGTGCTCCGGGTCTTCACATTCGAGCGTCGCGATGTACCGCTCGAGAGCGTGCTAGAGAAGGTCACCCAACCAGCGTAAGAGCTTGCTCGGACGCGCCTTTCTAGGCTGACCAGGCCGACCGTCCTGTTACCCAATCAGGCCCTGGTCGTTGGCTTTGGCCACCCGGGCGCGGGGGGTGAGGAATGTATCCTATCTTCCGGGGAAGTCTCCGACTCCAATCGGCGAAGCTGGCGGCGGTGAAGCGGAGGGCATTCGACTGTGCTCCTGGGGATCCGGGCTGAATCCTGGGCTTGGCGGATGCGGGGATGGGGAGCAGCCACACGAGGGGAACCGCCAACTGCCAGAGGGTTAGGAGTCCATAAATCCGGCGCGGGGGGGTGCGGCCACTACGGCTATAGCCCCACCCCTGCTCCTCCCACGGGAGGGACCTGGGCGCTGTCGAGGTGTCCCAGTATGATTGAATGGGTTGACTTCGGGTGATAGAGGGTGGATTTTTAATGGCTGTGGACTTTTCCCACCCACGCGTTACTTACGGTCGGCCCGGTGGGTAAGCAGCCGGGTCTCCAGGAGAGTAGATCAAGAATGGCCACTGCCACGAAGGCCGCCGCTGCCAAGTCCACGCGCGAACGGAAGCGTAAGGGATCCGGCGGCCGCAGTCTGCTAACCGGGTTCGACGGGAGTCTCGAGGACCAGACCGCGCTCGATCAGTACCTCAGGGACGTCAGCCGGCATGAGCTCATCACGCCGGACATGGAAAAGGTCCTGGGCGCTCGAGCCCAAAAGGGTGACGAGGACGCGGTACAGGAGCTGGCCAAGGCTAACCTCCGCTTCGTGATCAGTGTGGCGAAGAAGTACCAGAACCGCGGCGTTTCGCTCACGGATCTGATACAGGAAGGAAACGTCGGGTTGGTCACTGCTGCCCGGAAGTTCGATCCCGAGCAGGGCGTGAAGTTCATTTCCTACGCGGTATGGTGGATCCGGCAGGCGATCCTTGCGTCGCTGGCAAACCATGGACGCGCCGTGCGCGTGCCGCTCAATCGGGCCAGCGACCTCGCCCGGATTTTCCGGGAGAAGGAGCGTCTCAAGCAGGAGTTGGGACGGGACCCGTCGCCGGACGAGCTGAGCCAGGCGACCAACCTGACACCCGAACTTATTGAATCGCTTCAGACCCTGAATGTGGCTGAGATCCGCCTCGATGCGCCCATCGGCGACAGCGAAGACTCGCAGTTGGTCGAGCGCTTCATCACCGAAGAAGCGGCCGAGCCGGAAATCGAGGTTGAGAATCAGCTACTCAGCGAGTCTGTAAGCGAGGCACTCCAGACCCTTGACGCGCGTGACGCCAGGGTGCTGCGCCTCTACTTCGGTCTCGAGGGTGATCGCGAGCATACCCTCGAGGAAATCGGAAATTTACTCGGCGTGACCCGGGAGCGGATCCGTCAGCTACGGGACCGCGCACTCCGTCGCCTTCGGGAGGGCGGCAAGGGTGCTGCGCTGGAGTCGTTCGCCGCGTGACCCAGGGCCACCTCGGTGGCCCCCTCA
>CEUS01283917.1_pt1 | contig 16385 bp, 16 predicted proteins | sample 427031 | NCBI WGS metagenome assembly CEUS01 (sample SAMEA2622837, study PRJEB7988) | marine metagenome | biome: marine biome (ENVO:00000447); feature: marine epipelagic mixed layer (ENVO:xxxxxxxxx); material: "saline water (ENVO:00002010), including plankton (ENVO:xxxxxxxx)" | depth 140 m | reverse complement strand
TCATTCATCGTTAATAATATTTTGATAACCCGAAAATAGGTAATGTGTGACTAATTATTTATATGTGCAAAACACACTGTTAATCATTGTGGAATTAAACTACATATGCATTATATCAGGTGTTTAGCGTGTATTTGGGCAGAATACTGGATTTCAAACACCGCGAACCGTCTTAGTTTATTTAATGATATCACCCGCCTCAGGTTCTCCTAGATGGAATTAAATTTTGTTTTTACGTTGGATTGAATCGAACAATACACCTGGTGACATTGGCAGGTTCTGCATTCGAACTCCAATTGCATCGTATACGGCATTTGCTATAGCAGCCAGTGGCGGTACCAGTGAAGATTCACCAACTCCTCTTACTCCGAATGGATGGGATGGGTTCGGTACTTCTATGATCTGAGTGTCGATCATAGGGATATCTAAGCTTGTCGGCATCCTATAATCAAGGAAGCTTGAGTTGGCCATTCGCCCGTCCTCGTTCATGAAATATTCCTCGTTGATTGCCCATCCGACTCCCTGCACAGCTCCTCCCTGTATTTGACCTTCTACGTAACTGGGATGTATTGCTGTTCCTGCATCTTGAAATGCGGTGTACTTTAGTATGGTGATCTTACCGGTTTCCGGATCCACTTCAACATCTACGACATTAGCAGCATATGATCCTCCAGCTCCCTTTGGATTGATATTGGATCTACCAGCAACTGGGCCTCCCGTATTTTCAAGATTGGAAGCGATTTCTTTGAAAGTGAGATTTAAACTTGGATCGGATTTGTGGGATAGTCTGCCATCTGTGTATACTACATCAGCTATATCTGTTTCCCAGATTAAGGCTGCTCGTTCAATCAACTGAGTTTTGATGTCATTTGCAGCGTGGAAAGCAGCGAGTCCGGTTTTGAAAGCGACGCCACTACCACCCGTGTTTGATGTGATTCCTATTGTATCTGTATCGGCCACTTGGGGTTTCACGTCTTCAACTGGAATACCCAATACTTCAGCAAGTTGTTGTGATACAGCCGTCCTGGATCCTCCAATATCAACTGAGCCCTCTACCAACATCACTGTTCCGTCACCGGTAACACTCGCGATTACACTTGAAGGTCCTGTGTTATTGCGCCAATACCCGAAAGCTACACCTCGTCCTATGTTGGGTCCCTTAAGTTCGCTGGTGTAGTGTGGATGAGATTTGACTGCTTCAGCGGTTTCGACCATCCCTATCCTAGGATTTGTAACACCATCAGCTCTAACTGTTCCTTCTTTGGCTGCGTTTAGCAGCCGGAATTCGACGGGGTCCATGTTGATGAGTCTACATATTTCATCCACGGCAGATTCAACGGCAAACGCTCCGATTGGAGCACCAGGAGCCCTGTAGGCACTTGTTTTTGGTTTATTGTCAACTACATCATAACCATCAAGCCGTAGGTTTTCGATCTTATAAGGTGATAGCATGCATGCGGTAGCTCCTAAGAGCGACGCTCCCGGATAGGCGCCAGCCTCAAAAGCCAAGGATCCTTGAGCTGCAGTTATGATGCCTTTGCTATCAACTCCTATCTTAATTCGTACTTTGCCGCCACATGTTGGTCCGGTAGCCTGTAAAACCTCAGATCTGGACATAGCCATAGCAACAGGAGATCCGCTTTTTTTAGACAAGATTGCCGCTAAAGGCTCTAGATAACATGACAACTTGCCTCCAAAACCTCCTCCGATCTCCATAGGCACAACTTTAATACGCGAAACAGGCACACCGATAATCTTTGAGAGGGTATCCCTGATGCCGAAATGACCTTGACTACTGCACCACACCGTAAGGTTACCGTCTGCTGTCCACCAGGCTGTACCATTTTGGGGCTCAATGTATCCTTGGTGTACTGTTTTTGTATTGTACTCTTGCTCGAAAATAACCTCTGCTTGTCCAAATCCGATTTCAACATCTCCCAGGACAAATTCATAATGGTTAGCAATATTAGTACCGGTTTGTTGACCTGTTCCTAATCCATCTGTTTTGATATGTTCATGAAGGACGGGAGCATCTGGATCCATTGCGGACTCTACATCTGTGACATTAGGTAATGGTTCGTATGTCACTTCGATCAATTCTAGAGCTTCTTCTGCTGCATGTGCACTTGAGGCCGCGATAGCTGCAATGGCGTGGCCTACATACAGTGCTTTATCAGATGCAAGAACATTGTCTCGGAGATATTTCATGCTGGTGAACATGTCTTCTCCGACCTCGGCCAGTGTGTCGGATACTTGAGCAAGATCGGATGAAGTAGCTACCGCCCTGACATCGGGGTGTTCTAGGGCCTTGGTTATGTCAATTGAAAGAATTTTCGCGTGTGCATAAGGGCTTCTCAGGACTTTCCCGTGAAGCATTCCCTGTAGCCGGACATCAGAACCGTAGAGAGCTTTGCCTGTTACTTTATCCACACCATCATGTCTTATTGGCCTTGTACCGATAACCTTGTATTGTCGATCAATTTGTGGTGTGGTTGTCATATAGCCTCCGAGGTAGATATCCTGCATTCTGACGTTATTTGACTGAATAGTTGTCATTTTAGCATACTAAAAGGCTAATCGAAGACTTAATTTTGTAGAGGTAGTAATGGCTCACAACAGGATCAGATCAGGTAATACAAAGGGTGGTTTTCTTCATCCGGATCTAGACTATGGAGGTAGTAGCGTGGTTGTGGCAGGGGACCAGATATTTATGGTCGGCTGCACCGGTTTAGCATTGGAAGGAAAGTCGTTTGTAGGAGAAGGAGATCCGGTTGCACAGGCGCACCAAGCACTGAGTAATGTAAGAGTTTTGCTACAAGAAGCGGGTTCAAAGATAGAAGATATATGTATGATCAATGTCTACACCACTGATGTTTCATATGTAGATCTTGTCTACCCTGTAATAGCAGACTATTTAAAGGGAGTGATTCCTACAAATACTTCTATTACCGTTAAGGCTTTAGCAGAAAGCTACATCGATTTTGAGATAGATGTTTGGGCAGTATTGCCAGATGATTCGAAAAAGGGTCACCACCGCGTAAACGTATCAAACCTGGGTAATAACTATTTGATGAAAGGGTTGGAATTTCTAACTGCAGGTGCTGTTAGGGCTAATGATCATATTTTTCTCCAAGGACAGACTGGGTTGTCTCTCGACGGAAGCTATTTTGTCGGGGAAAAAGATCCGGCTTCTCAAGCCCACCAGGCCATGTCAAATGTAAAAGAACTGTTGTTTCTCGCAGGGGGCACGCTCTCTGATATCTGTAAAGTTACAACCTATGTGAAAGATCCTATGGTAAGACCAATAGTCTATCCTGTAATTGCAGAACATCTGAAAGGTGTTTGCCCGGTTTCCACTGGAGTAGTTGTGAAATCGTTGTCTTTCGAGACATGTGATTTCCAGATAGATGTGTTTGCCAATATTGCCCAAAATGAGAACCGAGGCCATGAGCGTCTCAGAATTTCTGATCCTAACTATTTGCCAGATGTAGATTATCCATTAAGCAAGGTAGTTTTGGCTGGGGACGGAATTTTTTTGCAAGGACAGACGGGAATAGATTTGGAGGGACAAGGATTCGTAGGTAAAGGAGATCCGGTAAGTCAGGCTGAAAAAGCTATGCAGAATGTCGAACAATTGCTGAAAGAAGCAGGATCAGATTTAAGTGACATTTGCAAAGTGACTACTTATATCCCTGACCATTCCCATCGGAAACTTATTTATCCAGTTATAGGTCAATATTTAAAAGGGGTCCACCCAGCTTCCACGGGGATAGTACCTATGGCATTGGCTAATACCGAAGTTGATTTTGAAATAGATGTGTTTGCAGTCAAATCTGAGTGATGGGAAATGAGCGGGGTAATTAGTAGAGACAACTAACTATTTTCCCATTGGGAATGATATAAGCTCTTTAGCGAGTACTACTTTTTCCGTCATATATTTACTTTACGTCTCCGATACCTTTTCCCATATCTCCGTGTTGTGCAAGTTCAGGGCCGATATGAGCCAGTACGAGCTTTTTTACACTGGCATTTTGAACCAGGCGAGCTGCATCTGCTGTTCCGCATATACCTGCGAGACCATCATCACGCCGGGCCATACGTTTTTGATAATCTCGGCAAGAAACGATCACTATATCTGTATCACGTGCTAAATTCGTTACTCTTTGACACCTTTTAGTATCTCTCGTTAATACGATAGAACCACTTTCTGTTTCAACTCTGTAAGCCAGTGAATCAAGCCAAGGTTCTGCGTGTACCTCCCAATCAGGACCGCTAAATGCCTTGCCGGGCGATATGTCCTTTGACTAAATAGATGATGGTTTACGTGGCGGTGAACCTCCTCGAAGTTCGTATATCCTTTTGCTCACTGGATGGTTCACTCGTGCTATCCAGTGAGCAAAAGCTCCTTCTTTTTAGTCTAATATTCTGTGAGTTAATTGTTCGGTAAGGGTTGATTCAAATACCTCTAATTCTTTTTCACCACCAATGATTTGATCCCATCTACAAAGCAGAAGACATGGATAACCAACATCGTGATCGAAGTGGTGATGAGTGAAGAAAACGAGAGTTATATCGGTAGGGAAAAGTCTGGATTTAACCAATTTATCAGTAGCTGCGGGGCCACGGTCGAACATCACTTGTTCATTATTGAGATTCAGGACGTAAGATGTACCAAATCTTTGTGCAGTGGGTGTCGGTGTACCTGCACCCAATACCTATACACGTGCGATAGTATGTTCTCCAAGTTGTTGTTAATGTTATTGTAACAGTCGAAATCTACTTTCAGTATTGATCAAAACCTACCGGTAGGCTTAAGACATTACATGATGGATGTATAAATGACATATTCTCTAATTGCCCTGGATATAGATGGTACAATACGCAGCCCAGAGTATCCTATATCTGGACGAACGCTCGAAGCAATAACTAGAGCTAGGTCCACTGGAGCTGTTGTTACTGTGGCTACAGGCAGGATATTTCAGTCTGCAAGGAAAGCCTGCGCAGATTTAGATCTCAAGGATCCTATAGTTGCTTTTCAGGGCGCGATGGTGGGCGATCCCTACACAGGTTCCGTTATGTGGCACCAGCCTCTTTCAACAGATATGACTATGGAAGCATTATCAGTACTTGGAAGAGCCAATCACGAAATTCTTTCATATGTAGGCGACGACATATATGTGACAGCTATGACTCCCCGTGCTGAAGCATATGCAGACCGCAATGAGATTGACATTCATTTGGTAACGGATCTCCGGGAAACCGCAATTTTGCAACCAACCAGATTGGTCGTTTTCGGTTTACCACAAGAAATTCTAGGTCTCGAGGATGAATTAAAACAACATTTTGGCACTAATTTGTATATCACTAAATCTCTTGAAACTTTTTGTGAAATTCTCAACCCAAGTAGCGGTAAAGAAAAAGCGTTGTCATGGCTATGTTCACAAATAGGAGTGAGCGAATCAAATACACTGGTTTTCGGTAATGGATACAATGATGTTCCTATGTTAAATTGGGCAGGCTGTGGAGTTGCTATATCGGGTTCTGTTCAAGATGCTTTGGATGTTTGCGATAAAATGGCACCGCCTATAGAAGAGGACGGGGTAGCTCAGATTATAGAAGAGTTTTTGGACGAAGGTTTAATCGGTTTTTCAAGGAATTTTTAAGGACTGACTATTGAATTCTAAGCTGGTTGTTCTGGGCGGAATTAACATAGACCTTATAGCTTTAACATCTAGACTGCCGATGCCTGGGGAAACGATCATAGGGAAGAGTTTTTACACTACACCCGGTGGTAAAGGTGCAAATCAGGCGGTAGCGGCAGCTCGACTGGGATCTGACGTGGCAATGATTGGTAGGATAGGCAGTGATATGTTTGGTCCTGGCCTTGTAGAGGATATGCAAAGAGAGGGAGTTGATGTTCAAAATGTAGTCGAGGATTCCGAAAATTCTTCAGGTGTGGCGGTGATTTTACTCGACGAGAAAAGACAAAATCACATAGTGCAGGCACACGGTGCTAATGCAGAATGTGGGATTGAACAATTGAGTGCCGCGAAAAAGTCCTTAATTGGAGCAGACGCATTGTTGGTTCAGCAAGAAATTCCAGTTGGTATTTCAATAGAAGCTGCCCAATTCGCTCAAAATAATGGGGTCAAGGTATTTTGGGATCCAGCCCCTGTTCGTGAAGTTCCAGACAATTGCTATAAAAACGTATATGCATTGACTCCGAATCAAACTGAAGCATTTGCTATCACTGGGATAAAAGTGGAGGATCGAAATTCTGCTGAAAAAGCTTCAGAGAAAATACGGGAATTAGGCGTCCCGGTTGCGATAGTGAAAATGGGTGAAGACGGGGTGTTTTATTCTTCCGACGATGATACAGGGCATGTACAGTCATTTGATGTAACCCCAGTAGATACCGTGGCAGCAGGGGATGCCTTTGGAGCGGCGTTGGCTGTGGCTATTGTGGAGGATTTACCGTTAAGAGATGCGGTAAGATTCGGTTCAGCTGCTGGTGCTTTAGCAGTTACAAAAGAAGGAGCCCAGATTTCAATGCCCAAACGCGCCGAGGTAGAGTCATTGTTAGTGGAACATCTGTGATTTATTGGTTTGAGTCTTTTCTTTTTTATTGATCTCGTCGAGCAATTCTCTGTTGATAGCTCTCGCAATCCCAGGCCCTCTGTATACTAACGCCGTAAGTATTTGCACGGTGGATGCACCAGCATTCAGTACCTGTAGGGCATCCCTACCATCAAATATTCCCCCACTGGCATTTATCACAATATTTTGACCGGCTTCTCTTCTAACATCCGATATCATTTCTAACGTTTTGTCGAATATTATTCTCCCACTTACCCCTCCCATACCGACAGCGAGTTTACTCTCTTTATTAGGCTGAGAATTTGCAACAGTCAGAGCATCAACTCCATTTGTTTTGCATACTTGAACTAATGACAAGACGCGGTCTCTGGTTTCGTTAAGAGACATATGTTCACTTGATGAATACGGTGGTAATTTTACGAACAATGGTTTTGACCTTATTGTGTTTACACGTTCCAATAGTACTGTGAGTTCCTTAGTATTTTGAAAAATCTTCAGACCACTTGTGTTGGGTGAACTGATGTTGAGTTCTATCGCGTCAGAAAGATGCTCTATATGAGATAAGCAATCCAATATATTTGATATTTCTGTACCGGAAATACTGACCACGATTGGAACTTGGCAGGTACGTCTTTGCCTTTCAAGTTGATTTCGGACGTATTTTATTCCACGACTTGGGAAACCCAGAGAGTTGATAAGTGAATCGTCTTTTTTGTATCTGACTATTCGTGGCTTAGGGTTGCCAGGTTGAGGTGATAGAACTACTGTTCCTCCAGATACGTACCCGAATCCTAGAGATGAGAAAGAACTCAGCATTTCACAGTCTTTGTCGTATCCGGCTGCTAACCCGATCGGGTTTTTTAATTTAATTCCGCACAGATCTGTCTCTAGGCGGTTATCATTCACATTGAACATAGGTGAGATGCTTTCCCATATCCATGATCGTCGGAGAAAATAATCTGCGAAAGATTGGGCCTTCTCTGGCTCCAGCAAGAAAAGTAGCGGTCGTATGAATTGTTTGTATAAATTAGGATTATTTATCAAATAGGGCCAACTCCTGTTTAAGTTGGTTACTCTGGCTCAATTATATCAGCTAACCGTAACACCTCATTTGCTCACTAGAGTATAATGATGGTTCTGATGGATATTGTCTTTGAAAATGGAACCAGAGAAAAGCCGAAAGGTCATGCATTTTTGTTCTTCCGAAATGCATCCAACCCTGATGATGTGTATGCTAGCTACTTGGTTCTTCTGCCGATCAACGTTGATGTCTCAAAGTATGTGCCTCCGTTTTTGATGGGACAAGTAAGTGAACTGGGACCCAAAGATTTGGCCGCGTTCGCATTTCCTCCCGTTCCTGAGGACGTAGGCAATTATACAGAGCTTCAAAAATTAGCAGATATCAGAAATGATGACCTTGTATTTTGTGGCAACCTAGACATATCGGATGTTGGTACATCTATGATGAAGGTAACAGAGGCTGTTCATGCCTATGAAGAGCTATATTCGCAATATGCAACTGTACTTGGTGAAAAGGCCTCAGATTCTGAAGCAGAGTTGGCTGGAATCAGTGTTAACGAGGTCATGTATGAATTGATGAGTGAAAGTGAAAAGTTGAGTGAGTTGACGAAGCTTGTAGGGAAATTGCGTTATGCTGTTGAAGGTCATGACTCCATTCTTGCTGAAGAAGCAGAATCGGACATAAATTTACTTGGCCAGCAACTAGCTGGCAGTCACCAAATCGGCAGGCTGCTTGCTGCCGCAAAATCTGGTGGAGATAAAGGCGAACGCCTCACGGATTTGTTTTTAAAACGATCTTTTCACTTGGTACATGAGGAGTATGTGAAGATGGGTACCGTGGAAGCTGAAATAAACGAAATTGAGTCCCAAAGTTCTCAGTAACTATAATTTTAGTATCCATTGCTGCAGTTTCTTCAAAAATTTAACCTGATTCCACCCACAAACGTCCCCTGATATTTCAAATAACTGCTAGTTAATCGGTATAGCAATGAACTACAGAGTTTCTATGGCTACTTACACATGTGTTTAGCATAAGGTCCTGGTGGGAAATCATTTAAATGTTTCATCTGAATGTGTAGTTGCCTGTATCATAGATTTACTGAGAGATTGTTGTGTATATGTTGTTGGAGGTCTGGTGATGAAGATCACTGAGATAAAGTCATTTCCCGTACGAGCCGGTGAACGAAATCTATTTGTTTTAAAGATCGAGACTGATGAGGGGTTTCATGGTTGGGGTGAGGCAGGAGTATCAGGCAGAGAACTTGCTGTAAAGGGAGCAGTATCGCATTTCAGAGAGTTCTTAATTGGTAAGGACCCTATGCAAATCGGAGCGCTGTGGCAGGAGATGTATAGAGGACAGTATTTTGAGGGAGGCCGTATTTTAACAGGAGCAATTTCAGCAATAGATATAGCATTGTATGACTTGGTTGCTCGTAAATTGGGTGTGCCTGTATACCAGCTTTTGGGAGGAAAACAACGAGAATTTATTCCATGTTTCGCAAGTTCACAAATTCCTTTATCAGGTCCGGCAGTTGTGGAAGATGCAAAAAAAATGGTGTCTGAAGGTTGGACGGTTATTAGATTTAGCCCCAGTCAACCGGGAGTTGAACAAGATAGTTTAGTTTTTGAACCTAGAGAATCCATTGCGCTGACATCAGAATGGATTATCAAAGTTAGAGAAGCCGTCGGGCACAGAATAGTATTGGGTTTAGATTATCATCATAGGTTGAGTGTGGCTGAAGCGGCCTCATTTTGCCAAATGCTTCCACCTCACACTCTTGATTTTTTGGAGGAGCCCATAAGAGATGAATCACCGCAAGCTTATTCTACCCTACGTTCTATGACAGATATACCATTTGCTATAGGTGAAGAAATATCCAGCAAATGGCATTTTATGCCATACATAGAAAAAGGATTAACCAATTTTGCCCGTGTTGATGTATGCAATATAGGTGGGTTCACAGAGTCTAAAATTGTAGCCGGGTGGTGCGAAGCTCACTACATAGATCTGATGCCTCATAATCCCCTTGGCCCGATTTGCACCGCGGCATCAATTCATTTGGCGGCATCAATACCAAATTTTGATCGCTTGGAAGATCGGAGCCGAGAAGGATTAACATATAGTTCTCAGATGTTTCCCGTTCAACACGCTTTGGTTGGAGACAGGTATCCAGTACCTGACGGGCCAGGTCTTGGAGTGGAATTTAATGAAGACATGGCTCAGGAATCTTTTGAATTTTGGGAAGCCCCGCATCTTCGGAAAAGGGATGGGTCGTATACCAATTGGTAGGGCTTGTAAACATTTCTCGGCAAATGTTTACAATTTTCATTACGTAGCTTGCGCCTTATATCTATATTTGTAAGTTCCCAATGTCAGATTTATCGTAAAGCGACCGATCCGTCAGTTCGGATAGGAGTGGGTTGGCCTAGGGGATCGAATGGGAGTAAAGAAGCCGTTTTTTCATCGAATTCCACGCCTATACCAGGCAATTCTGGCAAAGAATAATATCCGTCAATGATAGGTATTGGCGACTTAACTATGGAATTTCTGGGGGCTTTAGTCTCATCTAGAGCTTCTAGGATATCCCAGTTAGGAGTACTAATGCCTAGTTGTATGCATGCTGCAGTTACAATAGGGCTGAGAAAATTATGCGGAGCTATACGTATATGTTGAGATTCAGCTACAGCTGCTATTTTCTTTACGTGCCCGATACCTCCTGCGAGCCCAACGTCAGGTTTCAAAAAGTGCGGCTTCGTTAACTGGGCAAAATCACGGAATTCCCAGATCCCTACATTTCTTTCACCGACAGCGAGCGGCACTTTAATTTTCTCTGAGACTTCTGACATGGCAAGGAGTCCGTCTGGGGCAATAGGATCTTCAACAAAATACGGTAGGTATTTTGCCGCTTTTTCTATGAAAACCACTGATTCATGAGGCGACATATTTCGATGTATTTCTATAGCTATATCGAAATCCCAACCAACTGTTTCACGTACGGCTTCTACCATATTCAAAGATTGCAGTATTACATTCGGATATGATTCCAGCCACCATTTGTCTGGCATGGGTATGAATTTTAATGCTGTGAAACCGTCATTTTTAACTTTTTTTGCTTGCTCTGCAACTTCGTCCGGAGTATCTCCAGATACGCTTAATGACATAGCTCTTACTTTGCTTCTGGCTTTACCTCCAATTAGGTCCCATACAGGTACTCCCAGACGTTTACCCTTGATATCCCAAAGGGCTATGTCAATTGCACTGATGGCTGCTGAAAGGCTATTTCCTCTGAAGCTATGCTTTCGATGCAAGTAATTCCATATATGCTCAGTGTCTCCTGGATCCATACCTACAAGATTTGGTGCCAATGACTCTATTGTTTCCTTGGTCGCTTTCGGGAAAGCCCAGTAGCTCGATTCCCCTACTCCCTCAGTACCGTCGTCGGTAGTGATTCGGATTACCAAAAAGTGTGAAATCAAAAACGTTTCTAACTTCTCAATTTTCACCTGATCCTCCTAGTGAGTGAGCATAAATGATTGTTATAAATGTTCAAGCTGAATGCCACCATTGGATATTTCACAAAGCTACTGTCCGGAATCCCATATTTCCAGTGGAACTATCTGGCGTTGCTGAACTCCTGGCTGAAACTCTGTAGCGATTGCAGTATGAAGCGTGACAGAGGTATGAACCTCCTTTTGTGACTTTTGATGTTCCTTCGGGCGGCCCCACAGGATCTAATTCGTTATCCACTGGTTTAGGAACTTTACTGGACCAGTCAGCACACCATTCCCAAACATTTCCAGATGCATTATATATACCATATGCGTTAGGTTCGTAGGATTTTGCAGGAGCAGTGCCGGCATAGCCGTCTTCAAGAGTGTTTTTTGCAGGGAATGATCCTTGCCATATGTTGCATTTATGTTTGCCTTGAGGGGTTAGGTTATTGCCCCATGGATATCTGTTTTGTATCAGGCCCCCTCGGGCAGCGAACTCCCATTCGGCTTCAGTGGGTAGGCGAGAGCTTGACCAATTGCAATACGCTTGAGCGTCGTTCCATGAAATATGAACCACAGGGTGATCTGGGCGGTCATCTATGTCCGAGTCCGCTCCTTCAGGTTGTTTCCATGAAGCTTCTGGGACTTGCCACCACCATGGAGTCTGAGTCACGACCTGTTGTATTGTTTTTGCGATTTTTCTGGATATGAATTGATTGAAAACAAATGACCAACCGAACACTTCAGCGTCAGTTTGATATTTGGTGGAATCGACGAATCGGGCAAATTCTTCATTTGTTACAGTGGTTGCTGCTATAGAGAATGGACTTAGGACTACTTCTCTTATTGGTCCTTCTCCATCTGCGGCTACGCAGTCGATGTCTTCTGTACCCATCAAAAATCCACCTGATAACTTAACTCTTTCGAAGCTAGTAGCATGGACTTCAGGATGTTCGTATGTTGTGTCTCGATGTTCGAGGTTTTTTGAGTTCCACTGTGGGATGCAGCAATCCATATAAGATCCTATTTCAGTCTTTTATTGAATATCGATGGTACGGGGTTTATTGAGTCCCAATGCTTGAGAGACAACAGAACATTTCACTGACCATGTCTTTCTAAAACGCGATTATCCTAGGTTTAAGTGCTATCTTGTGTCAAGTTGATTACTATTGGAGACTTAGAGGCTGGGAATCTTAATTTGTGATATGAGACGTCAAGATTCGGTAGTTGTATACGTGATCGAAAATTTTTCTCAACACTCAGGCGATATTGATTAAACTATTCCATTATCTCTAAGACTATTGATAGAATCAGTGGACAAATTTGTTGAGGAGTATTGAATGCCGTCAAAAACTATCACACAAAGACTAAACGACGGGGAAACTTTGCTAATGGATGGGGGTACGGGGTCAGAGCTACAACGTAGAGGCGTAAATGTCTTAAAAGATGCGACCAGCGAATTGAAAGCGTGGTCTGCGACTTCCAATATAGACAATCCAGATGTGGTTCAGCAGGTTCATCAGGACTATTTCCGTGTGGGTGCAGATATCATAATAAGTAATAATTTTTGGACTACACCTACTTCTATGGACAGGATAGGATTGCGTCATGAATGGAAAAAGTATGCTACGGCTGCTGCACAAAATGCTGTTAAGGCAAGAGATGCAAGTAATTTGGAAGGATATGTTGCCGGAGGTATAGCTGGTCCGACTTTATATTTTCGTTTAGGTATTAACAAGCCTGATATCGAGATTATGGGTGAAGAATCATTTACCCAAGACTATGTGGAGCATTCGCAGATATTGGCGAATGAAGGAGCGGATTTTATACTGGCTGAGTATGTGGGGTATATAGCGGATTGCGTCGGGGCGGTTAAAGCATGCTCTCAGGCAGGTTTACCGGTGATTTTGGCAATACGTCATGTTGACAGAGAAGGGAATATGCAATTTGGAGAAAATGTAGAAAATTTATGTGATCAACTTAAAGGCCTGCCTGTGGATGCCTTGATGGTTATGTGTAGTAATCCGGAGGCGATTTCAGCCATATTGCCTAAGATGATAGACGCTTTCGATGGTCCAGTGGGTGCTTACCCAAACATCGGATATAATCCCACAGGCCCCTTGATCAACAGACCTGTATTAACAAATCAACTGCCGAGCGAGAGCCCAGATATACTTCAAACCGGTCAATATCAACCTTATAGACTGGCAGAATTTGCAGATACCTGGAAGAAAATGGGGGCACAAATCATTGGTGGTTGTTGTGCTACTGGACCCGAGCACATATTAGCCATGAAGCCTGCAGTCAAAGGTTAAGTCTGTTACCAACTCTCTGAATCAACATTAGGCTGATGGTTTGACCAGAATAGTTGTTGTAATCTAATCTTGGTAAAATAAATGTGAGATAATACTGTTATCTAGTGGTTATTGACACAGGAGCGTAGCTCAGTTGGTAGAGCGGCGGTCTCCAAAACCGCAGGTCGCGGGTTCGAACCCTGCCGCTCCTGCCATATCATACAGTGGATGATATAGGCTTCAGTAAGTCAGTACCTATCTATTTAGTCGATTGCAAAATTTGACTGACAGGTTTATACAGTTCTGCAGTGAAATAACTAGTGAATATTAACGAAAAAGTGTTCTGTGCGTAAATGGATTATTATCGGTCTTGTAGAAGGCGTTGTTATACTTGTACTTGCTGTGTATTACTTCAATTAAATTATACTAAAGTGAGCCTTGCGCTTATGGTAGCATCCTTCAGTATTGCATTTGCACATTGTGAGACTTGATATGTTCAGTGAATCAGATGGAAATTACGCCCCAATTGTTCCAGGTTCAGAATTGCCTGATTTTTCGCTGCCTACCTTGGATGGCAGGGATATTAGATTAGCGGATTACCGAGGTGTCCGGCTGATACTGTTTGTTTGGGCTTCATGGTGAGCTTGTAGAGATCAGTTGCCTGGATGGCAGCAGTTTTACAAAGAAAACTACAACGACAGCTTTGAATTAATGAGTGTCGCAATTGATGTTCAAGGCGCAGATAGACCTCTGCATTATATCGATGAGGCTTGCGCGAAATTCCCAACTTTGCTGGATAAGTCAAACAAGCTTGGTAGATTACTAGGATTCCGGATCGTTCCAAATGGGTTTTTGATCGATGAAAATGGAGTGCTTAAATACAGGGAAATAGGTAATTTCAGTATAGAATTGCCAAGTACCAAGCAAATGCTGGTCAAATGGACTAGAGGGTCTGGTCCCAATCTAGATAATGTCTTGGACAACACAGAATTTCATCAAATGACTATAGAAGTCAGACGTATGTTCGAAAGAGGTTTGGAACTATACGAGATGGGCATGACTCACCAATCTATAGATATTTGGAAGAAAGCTCTTGAACTGGATCCTGACAATTATATTGTACGCAAACAGATATGGGCTGTTGAGAATCCAGAGAAATTTTATTCTGGGAAAATAGATACAGATTGGCAAAAAAACCGACTTTAGAACCGCAGATACCAATCTGGATTTTATTCAGTGGAATCTTGCCTGAACTTGGAACTTCGCCTTCCTATTCTTAGTGAAAGGAATAGGACTAATGACAGCATAGGAGGGACAATTATCAAGCTGGTCAAAATTCCTGCTACCATCAATGGTTCAAATCCAAATAGATGGTCAATGGTGGACTTGATCCACTGTAGAAGTGTTGGGTCTCCTGGTTCCGAATGATGAGCGTGGAAATTTTTATCTAGCCAGATAAAGCCGAGACTCATCATTGTTCACATTCCTGTTCCAAGCTTCGCTTTTACTGGCTGAGTATAGGGTTGTTTGGGGAGTTTTGGATTTGTTATCAAGTAGCTGGCCACGCTGGCTGCGATCAGCAAGGTCGCTGAAATAAAAAACGGCACATCATAAGATCCATATATATCATACAACAATCCTGCCAGATAGATGCTTATTGCTCCACCCATTTGGTGTGCCAATGTTGCGAATCCAACTATAGTGCCCATGGTTTTAAGACCGTAAATGTCAGCGGTGATTGAAGATGTGAGATGAGCTGAAGCAGCCCAAGATAGCCCCGCAATGATCGCAAAAGACCAGAGGCCAATTATGCTGGGTGCGAGTATTAGCATCACAAAGGCCAACGCCCGTACCGCATAAACACTGGCTAGCAAGGATTTGCGACTCATTTTGTCTGAAAGAAAGCCTGTCGATAGAACCCCTATCAGATTCAGGCCGTTCATTAGACCAAAAGCCAGGCCAGCGGTCGCTATAGAGAACCCCTGGTCAAGGGCGAAAGGTACATAATGGAAAGATATAATTGCCGTAGTTATTCCGCAAACGAAATAAGCACCGGTAAGTTGCCATATCTGCGGAGAGCGTAATGCGTCAGTCCAAGAGTCTGATACTGAATGGTCTGAAAATTTTGATTTTGACGAAAGTGACGAGGTGTTGTCTTCAGAAGGGGGATCGCCGTCTGGAGAATCTCCCGTTTCAGAAGGGTTGTTACGGATGACCATTAGTGCCATTGGGAGTCCCACAGCCAATATCATGGCACCCAGCACGCCCCATGTGATACGCCATCCAAGAAGTAATATTACATACGCAGTGAACGGAGCTATTATCAATGAACCAGCCGATGCTCCGGCTGTCGCAAGGCTTATTGCCATCCCTCGACGTCTGTGGAACCATCTTGCCAAAACAGCATGAATGGTTACCAGCGATGCCCCTCCGCTAGCGATGGAAATGATTATGCCGTAGATGATTATCAAGAACCATAAACTGTTGGTGAAAGTAAGTAACACGGAGCTGATCCCGATAATCAATACACTGATAGATATTACAATGCGACCACCAAACCTGTCGTGTAATCTACCGATGAAAGGTTGTGTTATTGCATTTGCGAACCAACCTATTCCAAATGCCAGGGAAATGGTTTTACGGCTCCACTCGAATTCTTCGGTCATCGGTACCACGAAAAATCCGAGCCCGTTACGCGCCCCTGCAGAAACGAACAATATGAAAAACCCAGCAACTAGAACAAACCACCCGTAAAAAATCTTGTTCATCGAATTATCAGCTTCGATTAGTCAGTACTTCTCTGAGTCTGGAGGCAATTAATTCAGGTTCACCTTGCAGTAGATTGACCGGACTTATCATAATCCCAGGTACGTTCTGAGGTAACCATCCCGAATTTGCGATTTTCAGTACCCGTATTGAAGGATCGTTATTTGCCAGTTGATCAATTATCTTGTCGTGCCCAGGTCCGTTCCAAGAGCTTTC
>CEUS01212083.1_pt1 | contig 16411 bp, 13 predicted proteins | sample 427031 | NCBI WGS metagenome assembly CEUS01 (sample SAMEA2622837, study PRJEB7988) | marine metagenome | biome: marine biome (ENVO:00000447); feature: marine epipelagic mixed layer (ENVO:xxxxxxxxx); material: "saline water (ENVO:00002010), including plankton (ENVO:xxxxxxxx)" | depth 140 m | reverse complement strand
GCGGCTATGCCCGGGGGCCCGAACTCACGTAATGCCGATGCCGCTGTGATCGCTGCCGCACCAGCTAAGAGATCACGTCGAGTGACGTGGATCACAGGTTCGGACGCTGTCGACTCGGTCGGCGGGAGAGCTTCGGGAGTGTCAGTCATGGTCCCCCATTCGTTGTGACCGCTAGCAGCATTTTGTCTGGTCGAAGTCGCCGTCAAGCCAACCTGCCATCGTGCCCGTGGGATCGCCTGATGGATCATCCGGTCTCGGCCAGTTGCTCGCCCACTTATGCCACTGCAATACACCTTCGTTTCTCAGCCTTACGGTTCTCTACCGGGGGGCGGTCTCCCGCTCCGGATCAGCATAGACCTCTATGGGAGGACACGAGCAGACCAGGTTGCGGTCACCATAGGCGTTGTCGATCCGCCCCACTGTAGGCCAGAACTTGTGCTCGCGGATCCACGGGGCGGGAAAAGCAGCCTGCTCCCGCAGATACTTCCGGCTCCAAGAATCGCTCATCACCACGGATGCGGTGTGGGGCGCATTCTTGAGCGGGTTGTCGTCCCGGTCCAAGAACCCCAGTTCAACTTGCTGGATCTCGGCCCGGATCGAGATCATGGCGTCGCAGAAGCGATCCAGTTCCCCTTTGGATTCACTCTCGGTCGGCTCGACCATGATGGTACCCGGCACCGGCCACGACATGGTAGGCGCATGAAAGCCGTAGTCCATGAGCCGCTTGGCCACATCCTCCTCGGTGATCCCAGCCACCTTCCGCAAAGGCCGCATGTCGAGGATGAACTCGTGTGCGACCCGACCATTCTTGCCCTGAAATAAGACGTCGTAATGGCCTTCGAGAAGCTTCGCCATATAGTTGGCATTCAGGAGCGCGACCTCGGTCGCACGTCGCACTCCGGAGCGCCCGAGCAGCGCAACATAGGCCCATGAAATGAGCAGAATACTGGCGCTACCCCAAGGCGCGGATGCCACCGGTCCGATCGCCTTCGCACCTCCGACAGGAATCACCGGGTGACCTGGCAGGAAGGGAGAGAGCGCGGCAGTAACACAGATCGGCCCCACCCCGGGTCCACCACCCCCATGGGGGATCGCAAAGGTCTTGTGAAGGTTGATGTGACATACGTCTGCGCCGTAGTCCCCCGGCCGGCACAGACTTACCTGAGCGTTCAGGTTGGCGCCGTCCAGGTAGACGAGCCCCCCACGCCGGTGTACGAGGTCGCATACCTCCTTGATGTGTTCCTCGAAAACCCCGTGGGTGGACGGATAGGTCACCATAATGGCGGCGAGGCGATTTGCGTGCTCTGCCGCCCGCGCCTCCAGGTCCACCATGTCGATGGAGCCGTTCGAGTCCACCTTCACGACCACAACCTGCATCCCAGCCATGACAGCGCTAGCCGGGTTGGTCCCGTGCGCTGACGAAGGGATCAAGCAGACGTCCCGATGGGATTCCCCTCGGTCCTCGTGATAAGCCCGGATCACCAGCAAGCCGGCATACTCACCCTGAGCACCCGAGTTAGGCTGGAGCGACACACCGTCCAGGCCGCTGATCTCAGCCAGCCAGTGCTCGAGCTCCGCGATCACTACAGCGTAACCGGCAGCCTGATCAGGGGGTGCGAACGGGTGGAGGGAGCTCCACTCAGGCCAGGTCACCGGTTCCATCTCGGTGGTGCTGTTAAGCTTCATCGTGCATGATCCCAGAGGGATCATGCTGACGGTGAGCGAGAGATCTTTCGCCTCCAACCTATGGAGATAACGGAGCATCTCAGTCTCGGAGTGGTGCGTGTTGAAGACCGGGTGAGCGAGGTAACTGCTGCTCCGAGCCAGGCCCTTTGGCAATGGATCAACCTCTGTCCCGGCCGCCAACGCGCGGGCGTCGGGATCCTCCACCCCGAACGACGCCATCACATCCTCCAGATCCTCCAGGTCCACGGTCTCGTCCAACGCCACCCCCACTGTCCCGTCCTCCAGGTCGCGCAGGTTGATGTGCCGCTCACGCGCTGCGGCTAACACCTTAGCGACGCTCGCCCCGGAGGGACGAACCCGCAGAGTGTCGAAGAAGTCGGTGTGAATGACGCAGTGGCCTGCTTCGCTCAACCCTCGAGCCAGTAAGCGAGCGAGCGCGTGCACCCTGGTGGCGATGCGACGCAGCCCATCCGGTCCGTGGTAGACCGCGTACATGGCTGCCATGACCGCAAGGAGCACCTGGGCAGTGCAGATGTTGGAGGTCGCCTTCTCACGTCGTATATGCTGCTCACGAGTCTGGAGGGTCATGCGCAGTGCGCGCTTGCCCTGGGCGTCCACCGATACTCCGATGATGCGGCCGGGCAGCCGCCGTTTGAACTCGTCCCGAGCCGAAATGAACCCCGCGTGCGGACCTCCGTAGCCCATCGGCACACCAAAGCGCTGGGCGCTCCCTACAGCAATGTCAGCCCCCCATTCCCCGGGAGGTGTCAGCAACACCAGAGCAAGCAGGTCGGTGGCCGCTACCACCCGGACCGCCGCCGCTCGCGCCCGCTGCGCCAGGCCCTTGAAATCCCGGACCAGCCCGTCAGTAGCCGGATACTGGACAAGACAGCCGAATGCACCTTCCAAATCGAATTCTTCTGGATCTGTTACCTCAATCCGGATCCCGTGGTAGATGGCACGTGTGCTTACCACCGCGATCGTCTGCGGGTGGCAGTCGGACGCCACCAGAAACGCGTCCCGACCCTCAGGCGCGCTGCCGTACAGTAGCGTCATCGCCTCGGCAGCAGCGGTGCCCTCGTCCAGCAGCGAAGCGTTGGCAATGTCCAGGCCAGTCAGGTCCATGACCATGGTCTGGAAGTTGAGGAGCGCCTCGAGCCTTCCTTGGGCAATCTCGGCCTGGTAGGGAGTGTACTGGGTGTACCATCCCGGGTTCTCCAACACGTTTCGCTTGATCACCCCCGGCACCACCGTGCCGTGGTAACCCATCCCCAAGTAGGATCTGAACAGACGGTTCTCGGCACCGAGGTCGCGAAGCCGAAGCAGCAGCTCGCGCTCCGTCACCGCGTCCGGAAGGTCTGGCTCTCCCTCCATTCGGATGGAAGCCGGGACGGTCGCGTCCACCATCTCTTCGAGCGACGCCAGTCCGAGGGACTCGAGCATCGATCTGATCTCGTCGGCGTCCGGGCCGACGTGGCGATCAAGGAACCGGCCATCGGGGTCAAGCGAGGATCCCATGAGCGGATTACTCACTTCCCGCCGACTAGAGTCGCGTACCCTGCTGCATCCATCAGATCCTTCAAATGTGCGCTGTCGAGCACCTTCAGCTTGATCATCCACCCGGCACCGTAGGGATCGGAGTTGACGAGCTCCGGGTCGTCGGCCAGGGCCTGGTTCACATCGAGCACCTTCCCCTCGGCCGGACAGTAGAGATCACTGACAGCCTTCACCGCCTCGATCGTCCCAAAGGCCTCCATACGGTCGAATGTGGAGCCTGAGTCGGGGAGCTCGACATAGACCACATCTCCGAGCTCGCCCTGGGCGTAATCGGTCACCCCAACCTGGTATACGCCGTCCTCTCCGGTTGACTTCAGGTACTCATGTTCATGGGTATAAAAGAGACCCTCTGGAATTTCGGACATCATCATCTTCCGGTGTTCGGGTGGGTGCCGCGCACGGGACCAAGATAGAGCATCTCCTGGGGAGTAGGAAACCAACGATCGACTCACCCCCAGGGCACTGTGGGCGGAAGACAAGTTCCGACAAGGGTCCCGAGCCGGTACATTGAGAACAGCCGTCAATTTCCATCCCCTAAGGAGGGAAACAGAATGATGGGCATGGGCACCCTCGAGATCCTACTGATCGTGCTCGTTATCGTCTTCTTCTTCGGCGCCAAAAAACTCCCCGATATCGGCCGCGGACTCGGTAGCGGCATCAGGAACTTCAAGGGAGAGCTGAAAAGTGAGGAGAGCGAGGAACAGGACCGAGTGCTTCCTCCCGAGGACCCCGGTGTCACTCGAGAGTAAGACACCAGCCGCCCCCGATACCCGCCTGGCACATTCGGGGCGCCCCCGTCCCGCCACCGCTAACAAGGACGCCCTCGCAAACATAGTCGTCGTGTTGGATGAGCCTATCGACGTGGTGAACATCGCCGGGGTGATTCGGGGCATGAAGAACATGGGCCTGTCTCGCCTAAGGCTGGTCCGACCCGTCGACTTTGACCCCTACCGCATAGAGGGAATCGCCCACCGGAGCGCCGATATCATAGGCAGCACCGAATTCCATGATACGCTCGAGGGTGCGATCGCCGACGGAGTTTGGGTGGTCGGGACTTCCGCGCGACCTCGTACCGCGAATTGTAACTACGTGCGTCCCCGTGAGGTCGCCCCGACCGTCGTAGAACGGGCGGCCGAGGGACCGGTCTGCATCTTGTTCGGACGGGAGGACCGAGGACTCACCAACGAAGCGCTGGACCGATGCCACGCCGTCTCCATCATCCCCACCGCACCCGAATACTGGAGCTTGAATCTCGCGCAGGCCTTCCTGGTAACTGCCTACGAGATCTTCCTCGCCGCTGGCGGGGCAGCGGGATCCCTCCCCAGGGGCCGACGGGCAACTGAGCCCGCCACCGGTAAAGAACTAGAAAGCATGTACGAGGCCCTCCAGGAAGGGCTCTCCCGGATTCACTTCTTCAAGGGAACTCGGGAGCCAGAGGCTGTCATACGCACCCTCCGAACAGTACTGGGAAGGGCCGATCTGGACATCCGGGAGGCCCGATTGGTTCAGGCAATCGGGTTCGAGATCGGACGCTACCTGGATAGATTGAAATCTCAAGTTTGAATTAAAGGAAGGGCAATAATCCTTGGCCACCCCTTCCGTATACTCATATCTTGGCTTCTGTTTAGGCGGAAACAAATTCATTTCTATGCTATCCCAGAACTCGCTGGCGGGCGCACTCACCTATTAGTGACCAGCGTCACGGATCTCGCCGACTTCAACAACGAAACGATGAAGACAATGGGAGGCATAATTCAAGCCGCCGACACGGAGTTGTATAAGAACAAAGGCACGCTACCCTAGTGAGTGTGGAAACGGGGCACGAAGTCGCGTCCGAACTGGAGGTAGGGGAACTGCTGGAGGCCGCGGAAACCTGGGCCATCGAAGCGGGCGAGCTGGTCAGCGGCTACTACGGCGGGCGACTCGTGTACGAGGACAAGCTGGACGGGACCCCGGTCACTGAGGCAGACCGGGGGGCCGAGAAGATGTTGCGTGAACGCATCGGTACCCACTTCCCAGACCACGCTGTGCTGGGCGAGGAGTACGGGGAGTCAAATGCCGGCGCCCGGGTGCGGTGGGTATTGGATCCCATAGACGCCACACGCTCCTTCATGCGAGGCGTCCCCCTCTTCGGCGTTCTGATTGGGATCGAGGTCGCCGGAGAACCGGTCGTTGGAATCGCTAACTTCCCCGCACTCGGGGAGATCGTGGCCGCTGGCCGGGGGCTTGGGTGCCAATGGAATGGTGAGCCCTGTCGGGTTTCCACAACGGACTCCATCGAGGAATCACTCGTTCTCACCACCGATATGGAGAACGTGCTCGCTCGTCCCGAGGGTCCTGGCTACCGCCGCCTTCAGCAGCGCGCTTCCATCGCCCGCACATGGGGAGACTGTTACGGCCATTACTTGGTGGCTACTGGGCGGGCGGAGGTCATGGTGGACCCGGAGATGGCCCCGTGGGACGCCGCTCCGTTTCCCATCCTCTTGTCAGAGGCAGGTGGAAAGTTCACCTCGCTGGAAGGGGTGGTAACGATGCACGGCAAGTCCGGGATCTCGACCAACGGCCGCCTGCACGACGAAGTGCTCCGAGAACTGGCGGGGTAGCGTTAGGCTGCTAGATACTCCCGGGAGCGCAACTCGCGGAACCCGACCAGGCAATCACGGTCCTCGTCCCAAAGGCTCAACCGTGCAAGACGCAGGCTGTCTCTCAGAGTGACCCGCGTCACCTCCTGGAATTCCGGATGGGCATCCATACACTCCTGTAGCCGATAATTCGGGATACGACTGCTAAGGTGATGGATGTGGTGAAGCCCGATATTCGCGGTCAGCCACTGGAGTGGCTTGGGTAGCACCAGATAGGAGCTGCCCTGTAGCGCCGCGTCGTAGTAGTCCCAGTTATCCTGGCGGTGCCAGTAAGTGTCTTCGTACTGGTGCTGCACGTAGAAGAGCCAAACCCCAAAAGAGCAGGTTGCCAGTGTTATAGGGATCTGCACGAGCAGGAAGCTCTTCATCCCGATCGTAAGACCCATCGCCACCAGTATCCCCACAATAGCGGTGTTGGTCAGCCACACGCTGCGCCAAGCCAGAGTCCAATCCCGAGGAATGTCCCAGGGATAGCGATGCTTGATGAGGAAGTGGAAGGCCGGCCCGATCAGAAACATTAGCAGAGGGTGACGATAGAGCCGGTAGGAGAATCGCGCGGTCGGCTTCAGCGCCTCGTATTCGCGCACCGTCAATGTGTCGATGTCTCCGAAGCCACGGAAATCCAGGTTTCCCGAATGGGCATGATGGTAGGCGTGTGTGCGCCGCCAGTACTCATACGGGACCAAGGTCAGGACCCCGATGCAGAAACCGACGCCATTGCGCACCCGTCGGGATCGGAAGAACGAGCCGTGTCCGCAGTCGTGTTGGATCATGAACAGCCGCATCAGGAAACCGGCCGTAGGAAACACGAGCAGGAGCGTTAGCCAGTAGCCAACGCCCAGGCTCCGAAGCATGGCGTACCAGAGCAGAAAGAACGGGACCAACGACGTGAACAACTGGATTACACTGCGGGCATTGTCTGCACCCCAATAGGGCTGCAGGATCTTCCTGAATTGATCTGCGCGTGTGTCGACCGGCGTCTTGGTCACCGAGGGGTGAGTGAAGTAGCGCGCTCGGGCTCGAGCATTTCTATGGGTTCCGGGGGCTGCCACACCTGGATCACCGGGAAGGTGGCCAAGAACCAGCGCACGCTCGCCAGCATGAGGCCTGCAAAAAGGCAAGCAATCAGTGGATACCACAGGGGGAACACCGAGTCGCCGTCATGGTGGAGGGACGGAGCCACCAGCATCCACCGTTCCAACCACAACCCCACCAATATCACGCTGCAAAAAAGTGACAGCGTACCGGGGTTTAGTTTGGCACGCTTGCCCAACAATCCTGCGAACGGCACAACGAAACAGAGGAAAATCGTGAGCGCGCTCATGTTACCCCAAGGGGCATCGGCACGTCGTATCATCCACGCCTGTTCCCAGGGCAGCTTCCCATACCAGATCACTATGTACTGCGACCAAAACAGGTAGGTCCAGAACACGGTGAAGCCGAACGCCAGCTTGCCTAGATCGTGGCGCTGCTGGAGACCCATCGAGGTCCGAAAATCGGGGTGGAGGGGGATCAGGCGAGATATGGACACTGCCGTGACCGCGATGCCGGCCCAGAAAGCCCCCATGAAGAACCACCCGCCGAACAGAGTGCTAAACCAATGAGGCTCCAGCGACATCGCCCAGTCGATAGCAAACATGCTCATGACGACTGCGTAGACCAAGACCAAGACAGGCGAAATCACCTGCAGACGATGCCAACTCCTGACTTCTTCTTCCTCCTGGCCAATCCACCCCACGCCGAGCCGATCCCGCCAGCGAGCCCGTCCCGGATGGTCACCGGAAGCCGTGCTCATCGCCTTGAGGTCCGGCCTCACCACCAGGTATGCGAAGTAGAGAGCGACACCGAACAACGCCGCCGCACCCACGACGTTGCGCGCTACTAGAAAGGGCAGGTTCAGATAAGCCTGCTTGCTCTGAAGGATCGGGTCATGGGCCATCTCGGCCACCCAAGGGAAGTAGGACCCCCCAAGGCTGAGCATAGGTAGAAGCGTGAGAAACGCGAACGGGAGGTAGGCGGCGAACGCAGCGCTTACCCGCTTCGTTGACCAGTTCCACCGCGCCTTCACTATGGTGGTGGCAGCCGCGAACACGACCGCCCCCATGGCCACGCTGGTGAAGAACAACCAGTTTGACACCCAACTGATCCACGCCATGTGAGAATCTACGATCAGCGCCGCCACGAAAGATCCGAGTCCGACCACAACCAGCGCCGCCACAAGCAGGTCGCCTCGCTTCGAGCGCTCCAGATAGCGGACCGGAATGTCTTCGGGGATATGGATGGAGGACACGGCGCTATCCTTCCTGCCCGGCGGCGTCGTTCCGTCCCTGAACCTGCTTCACATAGTTCACGATATGCCAGCGGTCTGAGTAGGAGACCTGGTGTCCGTACGCAGGCATGATCCCGCGCCCTACCGTGATCATGCCAAAGAGGTAGCCGTCACTCCTAGTCAGGGCTAACCCGCTGGCCAGCGGAAACGCCGCCATGACCGGGAATTTGGGCAAGATGGCCGCCTGTTGCGAATTCCCTTCAGGGCCGTGGCAGACCGCACACATACGGTCATACATCACCTCGCCGCGCGCCAACGACTGCTCGGTAACTGGCACGGGATTGGGCAGGTCGTTGACAGGAGCCCCCCCCTGCGCCATGTCCAAAGCCGTGAACTCCGGGACATCTTGGGTGAGTCCCGATGGATAGTTTCCGGACGAGAACGACACTGCTCCGTCAGCCGGCATGCGCGTATTCTCATAGGGATCGAACGACGGCTGGTCCCGCATGCTCCGTCCAGCGACGGCCTGCAGCGCGCTGTCCATCGGTGAGCAAGCCGGAAGCAAAAGTGCTACGGCGAGCGCCACGCGGTGCGCCGGCCGCCACCGCCGCAAGGACCGCGCGTCACTGCACATGGGCACCCTCCGGGTCCTCGCTCAACAAACTGGGTTCATGGCGCTGCAGTATCCGCCTGGCCTCATCCAGATCATCCCCCTGGGCAGTCACGTAGAGCCCGAACCGACCAGACTGGAACTCGGCATCGTAGACGATTGTGGGCTTGGTATGGGGCAGGCGACCCAACACGAACACGCCTATCAAGGTGGCGAGTGCACCGAACAGGACAGCCATCTCGAAAGCGATTACGACGTAGGCTGGGATGGACACGATCGGCTTTCCGCCCGTCACCAAAGGCCAGTCCATCGAGGTCCAGATGGTGAGGGCGAATCCGGTGGCGGCTCCGGTCAACCCACCGACCAATGTCCACACTCTCACGGCGCTCTCTCCGTACCCCAGCGCCTCCTCGATGTGATGGTCCGGGAAGGGCATGTACGCCCGCAGGTTCTTGTAACCAGCATCTTTCAACTCGTGGATCGCGTCGACGGTAGAGTCCAGGAACTCGAACGATGCAAGCACGCCGCCGCCCTTATCAGCCATGGTCGACGGCCTCCTTTCTCCTCATCGGCGCAGGTAGAACTTCCTTCAGCTCTGCTATAGCCACGGGTGGCAGCAGGCGACAAAAGATCAGGAACCAGAATCCGAACCACGCGAAGCTACCGATCAGGATGCCCATCTCCACCATTGAGGGACGATACACACCCCACGCGAACGGCACGAATTCATGATGCTGAGAGACGACGATGATCACGAAGCGCTCGAACCACATTCCTATGTTGATGAAAATCGAGATCACGAACAGCGCCGGAATAGAATGTCGCACACGCTTGAACCAGAGCATGATGGGCACTATGCCATTACAGACAAGCATGGTCCAAGTGGCCCACCAGTACGACCCAAACAGCCGGTCCCAGAAGCTAGTACGCTCGATCTCCTCACCCGAATACCAAGCCATGAAGAATTCGGTGAGGTAAGCGTACAACACGATCATCGAAGTCAGCAGGATCAGCTTAGCCATCGCGTCATAGTGCTTGGTCGTAAGATAGGCCTGAAGGCCGAAGACCTTGCGTAACGGGACGGTCAGAGTGATGACCATCGCCATGCCGGAAAAAATGGCACCAGCGACGAAATACGGGGCAAAAATGGTAGCGTGCCACCCCGGAGTGATACCCATCGCGAAGTCCCACGACACGACGGAATGCACGGACAACACGAGCGGGGTGGCCAGCGCGGCAAGGAAAATGTAGGCCTTGCCGAAGTGGTGCCACTCACGGTCCGTACCGCGCCATCCCAAGCTGATGAACTGGTAGAATTTCTTGCGCAGGCCAGTCGCCGCCTCCCTTGCTGCAGCAATGTCCGGAATCGTGCCGAGATAGAAAAATGTCGCCGACACCGTGAAGTAAGTCGTTACGGCGAACACGTCCCACACCAGCGGTGAGCGGAAATTAGGCCACAGGAAGCGGGCGTTCGGATAGGGGACCAGCCAGTACGCCAGCCAGGGACGACCGACGTGTATGAGTGGGAATAGGCCCGCCGTCATGACCGCGAACACGGTCATCGCCTCAGCCGCACGATAGATCGACTGCCGCCATGGGGCCCGGAACAGGAACAGGATCGCCGAGACGAGCGTGCCAGAGTGAGCGATACCAACCCAAAACACGAAGGTCGTGATATAGACACCCCACCCGACCGGCTTGGAGATGCCCGCGACTCCGATTCCCTTCACCAACTGGATGCCCCAAGAAAAGAACATCAGCCCGACCCCCGCCGTGGCCAACCCGAACAGCGCCCACCAGCCTTTTCCGGGGCGTTGTAGGATCGCCAGAATGTCCCGGTTGACGTCGCTGTAGCTCGTTACGTCGGGATGGGGAGCTGCGCCGCGCGCGCTGGTCTCGGTAGCCGTTGCCATTAGTGCGACTCACCCTCGACGGCGTGGAACGTGACCTTCTTCAGATAGGAGACACCCGGTTGAGTGTTGATCAGTTCGTCCAACACCCGGTAGGTGCGCTCGCTCTCGACCAACTGCGCCACCTGTGACTCAGGGTCACGGATGTTGCCGAAGACGATGGCCTCGGCAGGACACGTCTGCTGGCAAGCCGTAACTATTTCTCCGTCAGCTAGCGGACGCGAGTCTTCGAGCGCCGCCCTATTTTGTGCCTCACGAACGCGCTGCACGCACATCGTGCACTTCTCCATAACCCCGCCCTCCCGCACCGTCACGTCGGGGTTGTACTGCCAGTTCATCGGCGCAGGCACGTCTGTGTAGGTGTACCAGTTGAACACGCGCACCTTATAGGGACAGTTGTTCGCGCAATAGCGTGTACCCACACAGCGGTTGTAGACCTGCGCGTTGATCCCCTCGGGTGTGTGATAGGCCGCGAACACCGGGCAAACGGGCTCGCAGGGCGCATTGCCGCAGTGTTGGCACATCATCGGCAACAGGCGCACGTCAAGGGGACCTGCCTGTTTGGCGTCGATAGTTTCGTAGTAACGCTCGAGGCGGATCCAACCCATAGTCCGCCCCATCGCGATCATCTCCTCTCCCACCCAGGGCACGTTGTTCTCAGCCTGACACGCCGTAACGCACGCGCTGCACCCGGTGCACTTGTCAAGATCGATCGCCATCGCCCAGCGCGGACCACTCAGAGCATCTTCGTAGCCGCCGTAGCGGGAACCCGGAAGGGGGAAGTCCTCGGGGCGCCCTTCTGTGGGAACCGGCACGAAGCCACCCCCGAGGTTAAGCTCCTGCAGCTCATCGTGGTGAACCTCCGTCTCACTCCCGTCCTCTGCATGCGCGGATCCGGCCACCGCCGAGAGGGCGGCAAGCTCGACGGCAGGCGCTATGGGTCGTCCCAACTGATCGTCGGAACCCTCGATCGTCGCCATTCGCTTCCACGCACCGGTAGCCTCCACAGTGACGCCGGTTGCGACCTGAACGAAGGCACCGGATGGTTGCTCCACAGCCGCCGGTAGGAGCACCATGGGGTTCACCCCCTGGCCGTCTGCAAAACGACCCATGTTGGTGTGGCCGCCACCCATCGAGATTGCCACCGCCTCCGGCCGGATGCCCTTGTACAGATAGACGGGTGCTTCGAGTGACCCGTGCGGAGACGTGACCGTGACCACGTCTCCGTTCCGCAGCCCCAACCGATCCGCCGCCTCGGGGTGCATCTCGACCCAACCGTGCCAGGCGAGCTTCGTCACCGGATCAGGAAGCTCGACGAGCCAGGGTCGGTTGGCGAAGCGCCCGTCGTAGAGACGCGACGAAGGATAGACGAGGAGGGTGAAATCCAGCCCATCTCCGTCGATCTCGGGTAGGCCGAAGGTCAGCGCGCTGTCCGGAGAGCGCAGGGGAGGGGAGGAAGAATCATCATCCCGCGTGCCCGTTGCGGCACCGGCATCCGGGAGGACACCTGACCGGAGTACGTCCCGCCACCACGCGTCGTCCGCTCCATCGGGGCCTGGCGAGCCTGCTTCACTGGAGCGCAATTCGCCCCAAGCCGCACGCAGATGCTCGTGGAACGTGGCAGAGCCCAGGTCCCGGCCCAGTCGCTTGGATAGCGACAGCATCACGTCCCCCGTCTGCTTGCCATCGAACATCGTCACCGGCCGCATCACGGGCTGTTGGATCGCATGGATACCGGAACGGGGGTTTGAGTCGCCCCACGATTCTAGGTAGTGCAGGTCCGGAAGAATTAGGTCCGCGAGCGCAGCGGTTTCGTCGGGCGCCGATGCGAACGACACCTTGAAGGGCACTCGCCCGAACGCATCTCCGAAACCTGAGGCAACGGGCAGCGTGTAAGCCGGGTTGGCACCGTGCACCATCACGACGCCGACTTCCCCAGAGGCCATCCTCTGAATCGCATCCTGCATCTCTGCGTAGGGACGAGCCCTCTGGCCAGTCCAACCGCCTTGAACGTGCACGGTGCGACCAACGTTGCCCGCCACGGAGTTGAGGATCAGCGTCGCCAGGTTGGCCGCAGTAGCGTTGCGATGCTGTCCTGCCACGCCCGGTCCGACAGCAACGCTCGGACCCTCGGACACAAACTGCTCAGCTACCTCCTCGATCGCCTCAGCGGATATACCAGAGAGTTCGGCCGCCACATCAGGAGTGAAGTCCTGGAGCAACTCTGCGTAGGGGCCGGCGTCGCCCCGACCGCTCGCCACGATGTGACCAGCCATGGCCAAGGCCACCGCAGCCTCGGCGCCAGGTTGAATGGGGAGCCATTCGTCAGCGTTGAGTCCGGTCAACGACAGGCGCGGCGTCACAGCCACGAAGCGGCCCTTGGAGCCAGCACCGTCCACGGCGGTAGCACGGGCGAAGTCTTTCCCGTACTCCACCGGCGACAACCACGTCTCCAAAAAGTCTGCACCGAACGAGACAATCAAGCGTGCTTCCGCAAGAGCATAGTGAGGAAGAACGTCCTCACCGAAGGCGATGCGGGCCGCCTCGCGCAGGGGAGCCTCGGAAAGCGCCTCGTGTTCGACGCGGGAACCCCCGACTCCAGTGACAAAACTGTCGAAGAGACCGGACAGCGTTGGACCGGTATGGCCGTTGATCAGCAGAACGTTGCCAACGGCGCCCTGGATGCGTTCGGCGAGCAGCGCCTCCGCTTCATCCCAGGTGGCAGACCGGAACTCGCCCCCCTCCCGAAGCATCGGTCCGGGATAACGATCGGGGTTGTAGAGGCCCTGGAGGGAAGCGTGTCCACGCTGGCAGAGGGCGCCCTTCGAGGTCGGATGCGCAGGGTTACCCTCTAGCTTGACCGCGCGCCCTTCTCGCGTGCGCGCCCATACTCCGCAGCCTGCTGCACATTCCCCACAGACGGTCGTGTACCAGGTGGCCACCCCGGGCGTGATGTCGTCCGGTGGAATCACATAGGGAAGGAGCTTCTCGGCCTCCTCAGTAGCACATCCCGAGATACCGGCCCCCGCCCCGGAGACCCCGACGACCTTCAGGAAATCACGTCGTTTGATGCCGTTGCTCATCAGTCGCTACCGGCGGGATCAGTAGTGGCAGACGGCGCAATCTCGCGACGCGCCTCGCTCGACATGACACTGCACGCACATGCCCATATCCGCACCCGGCCAGACCGGGTCATGCTCCTCGATCGCACCCATAGTCTCGACCGGCCCATGACACTCCTGGCAAGAGAGCCCGGCGCTGATGTGACGCATGTGAGGGAAACGCACATGATCAGCCACCTTGTAGACACGCACCCAAGGAATCGCTTCTCCGCGAGTCGCATAGTCGATCACCTTCGCCACCTCTCCTGGGTTTTGGGCGCCAGGAATCAACCGGTGACACCCTGCGCAGGTAGCAACTGGAGGCATGCCAGCATCCACCGACCTCTCTGCAGAGAAGTGACAATACATGCAGTCCATACCAAACGTGCCGGCGTGGATGTCGTGTGGGAAAGCGATCGGCTGAATGGTCGTGTCGGCCGCTTGCTGTGTTGTCACCGAGCTGTCCTGGTCCTGCGACTGGACGAACGTCGCAGACCCGATCGAGACGGCCGCGACTAGGGTCCCGAGCATCCAAAGCTTACGTGTCATGCCGTAACCCGGGAGGGTGCGGAGGAAGGCGGGAGGCGCGGGTGGCACGAGCAATCCGCCACGGTCAGGTTAAAGATGCCGAGCGAAGGTAGAGAGGCCGGCGAGGCATGTCAACGGAGTTTTGGGGACCCTTTTCGGAACGCCGGGTGTTATATTTTGCAACCCTCCGTCGGCCACCCCGGCGGAGGGTTTCTATCCTCTGAGCGGTCGCACGGAATCCGAGCCGCACAGGCGCGGACAGCCCCGGTCCTCCCGGAGACCCGATGCCCGACACCGTTTTGCCAGTTCGCGATACACTCCCTCCACCTGAACTCCTGGCCCGTCACCCCCACGATACGCGTGCCTATCTGCGGCTGGTGGACCTCTATCGCAGAGCCAGCTTTGGAGCCCACCCACTGGACGAGCGGGAGCACCGGGGGCTCACCGAGGCTCTGGGCAACGCTTGGTCCCACCTACGGCCCGCTTGATGGACAGTCGGCGTTGACTCGCCCCAGCCCACCCCCCGAGCCGCCGGTCCCGTCACATGGACAGCATCTGGCCACCATCATCCACGGCGGCCGGTTCTGGGACGTGTTCGTGGAGTTAGAACAGGATCCTACCCGCGCCGAAACCTACCGCGGGCTCTTCTGCTTCTCCCCCTCTGATATTAACACCGGCGAGCGGCCCACCCGTACCACTACCATCATCGTAGAATCCACGTATGAAGAAGCAATACAGAAGGCGCAGAGCTTCGAAGAGCACCAACTAATGGGTCTTCTGCGATCGACGTTGCCTGACTGAGACCATAGCCGACCGCGTGGTCAGGCCTGGCGTAGCCAGCGCATCAACTCAGTCAGGGTCAGCCGCTTCCCGGTCATCAGAATTCCCACTTGGTAGATACGCCCGGCGATCCACGTGACACCCACCAGCGTGAGCACCATTAGGGCGACCGACAGCGCCACCTGCCAGAAGGGAGCCGCCCCCGCCACCGCCCGAGCGAACATCAGGAAGGGACTGAAGAACGGAATAAGGGACAATACCACGGAGAGGGTGGCGTTGGGATTCTCGATCACCCCGACAAGCGCAACAACAGGGACGAAAATGAGGATCATGACCGGGAACTGAGCCTGCTGGGCTTCTTCGTCCGAGGTGCACATGGCGCCAACGGCAGCATACAGGGCTGAGAAGATGAAGTAACCCCCTAGGAAGAAGACCAGGAAGTAGGCAAAAAAGCTGGGCCCAGGAAGTCCGCTGGTGATCGCCGCCAACTCGCCCAGCTCGGGACGCGCGGCCAAGAGCGCGGGCAACCCAAGTGCCACCATGGCCCCACCCAGGATGACCCACACGGCGAGCTGTGTGAGCCCAACGGCTCCGACCCCCAATATCTTGCCCAACATGAGCTGCCAGGGACTAAGTGACGACAGGATCACTTCGACAACACGGTTGGTTTTTTCCTCGAGCACTGACCGCATCACCGCGACTGCATAGAGGAGAATCACCATGTAGAGAGCGAAAGAGCCGGCGTAGGCAGCCGCGTAGGCAGGGACGTTCGTGCCGCCACCTGAGCCCGCGATTATCTCTACCTCCAAGGCTCCCCCGGCAAGCATCTGATCCACGTCCGTTGCCGTGCCAACGAGCTGATGCTCGAGGGCCGCCTGGATCACAGCTTGGCGGATGCCGAGTTGTCGGAGCGCCGATGGGCTCCCGTTCACCACCAGTCTCGCGTGCCCGGCGACGAGACTCTCCCTGTCCACGACCAGATATCCGCCCACCTCCCCGCTTTCCACCCTCTGGCGCACTCGTTCCTCGGCGACCGTGGACGCCGATTCCACCACATAGCCACCCTCCTCGAGTGCTCTGGCCACCCAAGGGCCGACGTCTCCGGTCAAGTCGAGGACCACAATGGTGCGGTCGACCGCTTCATTCCGGGACGCAAGCACGACTGGAATGGCGGTGGCGGCCACGAGCAGAAACGGCACCCCTGCGGTGGCGAAGACGAACCACCGGGAACGCACCCGCTGCAGGTATTCTCTCCGGATAACCGCCCACACGCGCCTCATCGTGAGGAGGCCACCGGAACACGTACGATGCCCGTAGCAGCCCGCCCC
>CEUS01075915.1_pt1 | contig 16421 bp, 15 predicted proteins | sample 427031 | NCBI WGS metagenome assembly CEUS01 (sample SAMEA2622837, study PRJEB7988) | marine metagenome | biome: marine biome (ENVO:00000447); feature: marine epipelagic mixed layer (ENVO:xxxxxxxxx); material: "saline water (ENVO:00002010), including plankton (ENVO:xxxxxxxx)" | depth 140 m | reverse complement strand
GTAGTAAAAGATCCGAGCTCACCTTTTCGGCAGGTTTATGTGGAAGGTGCTATTCTTGCCGCTAAAAGAATGGTAGAAGAAGCTAGGACGCTTGCAGAGCTGTCGAGACAACAGATCACAGATCTGCCTACTTTAGCAATCATGGATGGTTCTTTGAGTATGATCTCATTGGCTAATTATGGCTATGATGATTTCGTCAGACGGGAGTTTTTGACTAAAGGATTGCTTGAGGCGCTTAGTACATTAAAAGAGCTGTCAGATAAAAGGCAGTTTGCGGTTGCGAGTTATATTAGTTTACCGGGTAGTTCAGAAGTTACAAATGCATTCAGGATTATTGGTTGTAGTTACGATGTGTCTGAATGCGATAGATATTGCTCTGAAGTGATCCCTGGAGAGAGACCTTGTGACAAATTTGCCTCTGGATTTACCGATCGAGAACTTTTTTGGAATACCCTAAAACCCGGCGAAAGATCCGGGTTGTTTGCTAGTACTTCAGCGTTAATTCAGAATTTTTATCAAGGAAATGAGATATATTTCTTTTACCTGAATACAGGCGAAGAGATTGGGCGTGTTGAAATACCCATTTGGATTGCCGAGGATGAATTAAAATTGGAACTTGTCCATTCACTTATTCTCGATCAATGTAAGCTAGGCTCGGGATATCCTGTTGTGTTGAGGGAGGCACATGAGCTAGCAGTAATAACTGCATCCGACCGCCGATTTTTTGAAGATGAAGTCTGGTCATCGCTGGATAGAAATGAATTGCCTGCATACACTTCTGAGAAGAGTCGGTCTAAACGTATGCGTTGGCTTTAATAGTATGCCTGATATCTAGTTGTACTTTTACTTGCAATGAATTGAGTCATTTTGATGTCGCTCATCCAATATTCATCAATATCCTTGTGAGTCAGCGACAGGATTCGTATAATGCACCATCATTGTTAATATCGGTCGACAGTAAATCTTATATGGATTGAACCATGTTGAGTCACAATAAATTGTTCTACATATGGGTTTCCCCACAATGCATACGCACTTAGTTTAATCCGATGGGGGGTATTTTGATGGAGGGTGAAAAGGCTCTTCTGGCCCATCTTTACAGACGTGCTGGATTTGGATCAACCATTGCCGAACTGAATTTTGGTGCTCAAAAAGGATACGAATCTGTAGTTGATGATCTTTTGAACCCAGAGAGATTTCCAGAAGTCGATGATGATCTTTTAGGGAGATATAATCTGGGCTTGTTGATGGATAGTTCCATATCTGGTGAATCGGAAAGATGGATCTATCGCATGGTTAACACCAAGAGACCATTGCAGGAAAAAATCGCGTTGTTTTGGCATCATGTTTTTGCAACCGCTTGGTATAAGACAGAGCAGAATCCAGATATCGTCAGGCAAATTTGCATGTTCCGTGAATCAGGACTTATGAGCTTTAAATCAATACTGCTGAAATTGTCCAGAGATCCTGCGATGCTGGATTGGTTAGATAATCAAGAAAACCACAAAGGAGAACCAAACGAGAATTATGCTCGTGAACTTCTAGAATTGTTTTCTATGGGGGTGGGAAATTATTCAGAATCCGATATAAAGAATGCTGCGCTGGCTTTTTCTGGGTGGTCTTTTATCCAACCCATTCCAGGCTACCCTTATGGACAATATCCGTCTGAATTTGTTTATTTAGATGATGATCACGATCGGTCGGAAAAGACTTTCCTGGGGAAGGTTGGGAAATTTGATGGAGAGGATATAATTGACATTATTGTGAAACAACCGGCTACAGCAAGATTCATTTCAAGACACCTATACAACTTTTTCGTAGCCGATGAATCACCAGTTCCCACATGGGGACACATTGGTCCTTCCAACCCTCGGGCAATTGATGAACTTTCGCATGCTTATTTTGAACACAACGGGGATATTCGATCGATTCTTAGAGTTCTGTTCAACTCTGATTTCTTTAAAAATTCTTTGTTTAAGAGAGTTAAATGTCCAGCTGAACTGGTAGCAGGTACTATAAAATTAGCTGGTACGCACAATTTTCCCGTTCCATCTCTATCTAAACTCCCACAAGTTCTTACAATGATGGGTCAGGAATTACTTAATCCCCCTACGGTAGAGGGATGGCATACCGGGAGAGAGTGGATAGATGGCGGAACATTGACAGAAAGGATCGATTTTTCCATAGGGGAGATAGCTGATGTGTCAAACCCTGGGATTATAGAAATCACCAGTATTTTAAATAAAGAACTGAAATCTTGGACAAGTGAAGATTTAGTAGATTCATGCTTGGATAAGGTTGGGTCTATGGAAGTTTCCGGCCAAACTCGGTCAGCATTAGTAAGGCACGTTAATCGAGCTTGGCCGGGAAAAGATGGGATTCATCGAGGGCGGATAACCGAACTCATGGTAGTAGAGTTATTGAAATTAATAGTGTCTAGCAGGGAATACCAATTTGCATAGAAATAAGCGTGTTGAGTCTTGTATTGAGAGTAACCCTCCATATGCCCTTTTGAGGGCTGGTTTCCCTTATATTAAAACTATAGGAATGATTCGCACCACTCCTTCACCAGTAGATATAGCAGTATTGGACAAAAACAATTTGTTTGTTTTGTGTCGGGGTAGAGGAGTAATACTCAATAGTGTAGATGATGACTATCCTCTTAGACGAAGCCCTATCGGAGGGAATGGAGACGGAGACGGGCAGTTCGTTTGGCCTACAACGGTCATTTTGGATCAGGATCAGAACATTTATGTTTCTGATGAAGCATTAAACCGAGTCACTATCTTTGATCGAGAAGGCAATTTCAAGTCGAAATGGGGTTCAAAGGGAGATCAGGAAGGAAAATTCAACAGATTGTCTGGTATTGCTTTTGACGACGACGAAAATATCTATACATCTGATTCACTCAACCATCGTGTACAGAAAATCACTAAAAACGGGGAATTTATAGCTAAATGGGGCGGATTCGGTTCTAAGCCAGGGCAATTCAATATGCCTTGGGGGATTCACGTTGATTATTGGGGGTATGTTTATGTGGCCGATTGGCGAAATAGCAGGATACAGAAATTCTCAGGATCGGGGGAATTTGTATTTGAATTGACAGGTTCTCCTAATGATAAGTTCAATAGGCCTTCTGGAGTAGCGGTAGATAGGCATGGGGATATATATGTTGCAGACCGCGAGAATCACTGCATTAAACTTTTTGATAAAGAGGGCAGGTACGTTGAGAAATTTGTAGGAGACGCAACGATCTCAAAATCTGGACGTACGTATTTGATGAGTAATCCTGGTCCCTTACGTCAGAGAGAATCCACGGAACTTGAAATTCAAAAACGTTTCAGGGGGCCCGTATCAGTACGGATTGATGATAACTACAATATGTATGTGCCTGACTACGGATCCTCACGGGTGCAGATTTATAAAAAAGAAGCATATCCGCTTAGCCCAGACCAAATAGCCCCGACTCAAAGATCCCCTAGGCTATACACTATGTGACTAGCGTGTTGTCAACAACCTGTTCCATCACTCTAAGTACGTTTAGCCCTAGGATTTTTTGAATATCCGTATCTGAATACCCTCTGTTGATCATTTCTTCAGTAAGAAACGGTACCCTTGTGCAATCTTCCATGCCGGTTGGTGTTCGTGATCCGTCAAAATCAGAACCAATCCCTACATGATCGATACCTGCTACGCGGACCATGTGATCTATGTGGTCAACTATTTCTGTGTACACTGGCTTTCTAAGGAGTGGAGCTGAACGTTTGGCATGTTCTTTTTTTATCAATTCTAGAGCGCTGGTATTTTCTGGTTCAGATGCATGGAGTTTTGATATTTCCGAGTCTCTCCACCTATCTACTTCACGAGTTTCTTGATTGCATTTTTGAGATATGAAAGTTACCTCGAAATTCACACATGCTACCCCATTATTTTGAGAAACTGCTTTCAATTGGTCATCGTCAATGTTACGCGGGTTTTGACATATTGACCACGATGAAGAGTGCGATGCCATGACGGGCTTACTAGTAGTTTCCATAACATCCCAGAATGTCTTGCGTGCAACATGGGAGATATCAACTATTATTCCCAGAGAGTTCATTTCCTGCACAACTTCACGTCCAAAATCTGTCAGGCCGTTGTGTCTCTTGGTTGTCTTAATCCATCCTTGGTTCAGGAATTGTTCCTTTAGAATGGACCAGTCTGTTGGAGCTTCAGAGCCAGATTCGTCTTGGATACCGTCTGCCCAATTATTGCTCATATTGTGTGTTAGTGTCATATATCGGACTCCTCTTTTTTGGAAAAGTCTCAATATGTCAAGATCGTCTGTCATAGCGTGCCCACCTTCTACGCAGAGGATTCCTGCAATTTTGCCAGATTCTGTGATTTTTCGAACGTCATCAGCTGTCCTAGCCTGCTCGATTTGGTTAGGGTAATTAATGCATAGTGTATCGAAAGCGTCGAAGTAGTCAGTGATCCGTTCCATGGACTGTTCTACTCCGAAGCCAGCAGGGTCAACATACGCTGCAAAGAATTGAGCTCTTTGATTGCCTGCTAGCATTCTTGGGATATCCATGTGCCCTCTGCCTGTGTCTGTGCCGAGATCTTCTTCATGGTCAACAGTTCGGGCTAGGCTGTCTGAATGTGTGTCAAAAACCAACGATGAAAAATGTAATTTGGATGCTTTTGCACTAAGCATTTTCCCCTCCAATCGGTAATATTCGAAATTTTAATGATGCTTATTCTATCAGCAATGGATCATACAAAATCTAGTGGATATCTGGGAAGTAGCTGAACTATCTGATACTCTTAATGATACAGCCCCCCTTTTTACTGAAGCGGATACGGTGTAGATTGAGAGAGAGGACCTACCTTATGAATGGAGATGAAATTAGAGAGTCGTTTCTGAGTTTTTTCGAAGATCAGGGACATTTGCGTGTAAGCAGCGCTTCGTTGATACCGGTAGGAGATCCCACACTTTTGTTGACCAACGCAGGTATGGTTCAGTTTAAACCGTATTTCTCTGGAGATTCGAATCCTCCCAATAAGCGCTTGACGACTGCCCAAAAAGCTTTTCGTACGGTCGATATCGACGAAGTGGGCGATTCTACACATCTTACTTTGTTTGAAATGTTGGGAAATTTTAGCATTGGGGACTATTTTAAACGTGAAGCCATAGAATTCTCCCTCAAATTCGTCACAGACAAATTGGGTTTAAGCCAAGATGATTTTTCAGCTACAGTCTATCTGGATGATGATGAAGCGTATGCTCTTTGGAAAGAAGTAGGTATTCCAGAAGAGCGTATATATAGATTTGGAGATGAAGATAATTGGTGGGGGCCAGCTGGTCTGGAGGGTCCATGTGGTCCTTGCAGTGAACTGCACTATGATTTTGGTGACGACAAAGGATGTATGAAAGGTGACTGTTCTCCAAATTGCTCTAATAGTATGAACAATTTTGGTGATGTGTGTAATAGATATGTTGAACTATGGAATTTAGTTTTCATGCAGTTTTATCACCATCAGGATGGTTCACGAACGCCACTTCCAGCACCCAGTGTTGATACCGGGCTGGGCCTCGAGAGGGCCGCAGTAATATTGCAAAACGTTGACACTATATACAAAACTGATCTTTTCCAGCCCCTCATTAAGAAAGTTGAGGATCTTAGTGGTGAAGAATATGGGAAAGATCACCAGGTGGATTATTCTATGCATGCAGTCGCAGAGCACAGTAGAAGTGCGACTTTCCTGATAGCAGATGGGGTTGTGCCTAGTAACGAAGGGCGAGGTTATGTACTAAGAAGAGTGATTCGACGCGCGATTAGGCAAGCAAGGCGATTAGGTGTCCGATCCGGATTTCTGACTGAAATGGCAGAGGTTGCAATAGGCATAATGGGCCATGCGTATCCGGAGCAAGTCAACCATAAGGATTTCATTTTCACAGTCCTAGAGTTGGAGGAGGAACGTTTTCAGCAGGCCTTTGACAGGGGTATGGCAGTTTTGAGCGACGAACTCAAAGTTGATGTTTTATCTGGAGAAGCCTTGTTTAAGCTTTGGGATACTTACGGATTTCCTGTTGAAATGAGTACAGAAATTGCGATTGAAGCAGGAGTGAAAGTTGATTTGGAGGGTTTCGACAAAGAAATGCTTAGCCAGCGTGACAGGGCAAGAGCTGGAGGCCAATTTACCGGTGATAATGCGAAGATTAAGGTATACGAAAATTTGGGGATTGGTGCTACCAACTTTTTGGGATACGAACATATTCAAGTCAATTCTGTGGTTGTGGGATTAATTTCAGAGGGCTTAGCTGTGAGCGAAGTTATTGAGGGACAGGCTGCCGAGATAATTTTACTTGAAACTCCATTTTATCCAGAAGGTGGTGGTCAAGTTGGTGACGGAGGCGAAATACAGGGGCAAGAAGGTTTAGTTGCGATTGATGATACTAGATACGTAATCCCTGATGTGATTGTCCATTTTGGAACTGTGAATTCTGGCAAAATCACATTGGGAGACAGTGTGGCTGCTAGAGTAGACGGAACACGTCGTGAAGATACGGCTCGGAATCACACTGCCACGCATATGTTGCATGCAGCACTTAGGCAAATACTTGGTTCCCATGTAAGGCAGGCAGGATCTTTAGTTGCATCAGACCGACTTCGATTTGATTTTAGCCATGTTCAGCCAGTTACTCAAGAAGAAATCTGGAGAGTACAATTTCTGGTGAATGAGAAAATACGCCAGAATGCTAATGTCAGCAAAGGCGAGGATACATATTCAGATGCAATTCAGAAAGGCGCTCTAGCATTTTTTGGAGATAAGTATGGTGAGAAAGTGAGATTAGTGGAAATTGCTAACGGTGAAACTTTCAGTTTTGAAGTTTGCGGAGGTACTCATGTATCTAAGACAGGTGAAATTGGGATGGTTCATATATTAAGTGAATCAAGTGTGGGAGCGGGGATGCGGCGGATAGAGGCTGTGAGTGGTAGGGCTGCTGAGAGATTGACTTGGGAAAGGTTTTCTGTGCAAGACAGGCTTGCCCAGAAATTGCAAACAAATCTCAATGATCTGGAAATTCGTGTTGACAATCTGATTTCTGAAGCAGGCAAATTGACGGACGAAAAGGAATCATTAGAGAAAGTTCTATATCTGAAATCTGCAGAGAATTTATTGGATGATCAAAAAGAAATATCTGGAATTAAAGTATTATCCTCTCGCGTTGAAGCTGCAAATGCAGATGCCCTGCGCGATATTGGGGATTGGCTTAGAGATAGGATAGGTAGCGGAGTGATAGTGCTTGGAACTGTTATTAATGATCGACCGATGATGGTAGTAATGGTTACTCCAGATCTTGTTGACAAAGGTTTCAATGCAACGGAAATTGCCAAACAAGCAGCGAAACCAATACAGGGAGGTGGAGGCGGCCGCTCTGATGTTGCCCAAGCCGGAGGCAAAAGAAGTGATAAATTGGATGAAGCTCTTGAGGAAGTGTATGCAATCGTTACTGCAGGCAGGGGTGATATTTGACCAGAGTCATAGCTCTTGATGTAGGTTACAAGCGGATAGGAGTGGCTATAAGTGATCCAACCAGATTCCTGGCAAGCCCTCTTTGTACAGTCGAAAGAGATGCATCATCTTCTGAAATTCAACAGATAGAAAAATTGGTCGAAAATCATGAAGCCTCCGAGTTGCTGGTAGGGATACCTCTACAACTTTCAGGCCGTAAAGGAATTCAGGCGAGGCTGGTCGAAAGTTTCATGAAAAATTTGGCAAATCATCTTTCAATACCAATCAAATCGGTCGATGAAAGACTTTCAACAGTTGAGGCGGAGCGCATGTTGAGACAAGCCGGTAAATCGCCATCATCAGATAAGCACTTGGTTGATTCCGTATCTGCTGTAATTATTTTACAGTCATATCTGGATGCAAATTAATTTGTTACTTAGATATATATGATTCTTATGGTTCGATGATCATTTGTAATTGGCTTGAAGGTTTTACCAAGGCTTCAAAGGCTTCCTGTACATGTTCAAGTTTTATGAAAGAAGAGTCTGTGATCATAGGCTGCATGTCTATTTTACCCGCTTGAATTAAATCCAAAGCTATAGACCAATCCGAGTGGCTTGTGCCAAAGCTAGATACAAGTGTTATTTCGCGACCCATCCACTCTATCGGGGTGATGCTTGTAGGTTCCCAAGCCAAAGCAACTAAGACTACTTGGCCTTCACGTTTAGCCATGTTAAATGCTTGGCTAAGAGTTGATTTTGCTGAAGCGCATTCGAATACAATTTCTGGTCCGATACCGTTTGTATATTCAACTATTTTTGTAACTGGGTCATCTGCAGTTGGATCCACTACGGCATTTGCCCCTATTTCTATGGCGGCTTGTGCTCTTGCGGAGGATGGCTCACTTACGTAAACTTCTGTTGCTCCCGCGGCCTTCGCGACTTGTATGCAAAAAAGGCCTATAGGCCCAGCACCCAGCACCGCCACTTTATCACCTGGCTTTAGAGCGGATTTGCGAACTGCCCTAACAGCTACAGCGGCTGGTTCACACAATGCTGCTTGTTGGTCGGTAACACCTTCGGGGATTGACATGATTTGCCAATCTTTGTTGATGACATATTCCGCGTATGAACGCATTGAATTTTGTGACACGGCCATTTCTCGGAAATTGTATCTTGGATGTTGGCGGAGTGCATAGTTTATGCCCGGGGGAGGTTCGCCACCACCACCCATCACTCTGTCTCCTTTTTTCCAAAGGGTGACTCCTTGTCCGATTTGGTCTACTGTTCCAGAATATTCATGGCCCAGCACCGCTCCAACTGGAGTGGCATCATATAAATATTCGTGTACGTCCGTTCCGCATATAGCCGAATATCGAACCTTGACAAGGACTTCTCCTGGTCCAGGACAAGGGATTGGGATATCATCTACTGCAAATCGATGTTTCCCTTTGTATACAGCTGCCTTCAAAAACTATCCTCTTGTCTGAAACAGTTGTTCGGTGCACAGTGTTGTTATTAACACTGATGTCTAAGATGAGCTAATCGTCGGTGACGCCATGTGCTGTAAGATAATCAACGGCGGCTTGTACGGTGGTTATACCCTCTGCATCTTCATCAGATATTTCAACCGTTACATCGCCAGTACTAAATTCTTCTTCAATAGCCATTATCAAATCTACCAAATCCAGAGAGTCAGCGTTAAGGTCTTCAGTAAAACTAGCATCTGGTACTACTTCTCCAGGATCTACTCCGAGCTTGTCAGCAACTACCGCCTGTATTCTATCAATAACCGCCATATTGGGCCTCCATTTTTTATCTTTTACTTTGATTCCACATATTCTTGATGAACTGAACCTAGTACGCCATTAACAAATTTTTGAGAGTTTTCTGATCCGAATCTTTTAGCGAGTTCCACTGCTTCGTTTATAGCTACTTTCTGTGGGTCTACAGCATCAATCAGTTTGGTTTTCTCCCATTTTGTCATTTCAAATATGGCAAATCTAAGTATGTTTCTATCAACAACAGCCATTTGACTCAGTGGCCAAGACGGCGCCATTGAGACAATTATATTATCTAATTCTTCTCGATTTGCAAGCACTCCTAGAACAACTTCACGGGCAAATTCACGATCTGATTTAAGTAAGTTGTTATTTTCCAGTCCATCTTCCAGAGTTGTACTTGTATCGTGGTGTACCGTATCAGTCTCGTAAAGTGCTTGAAGTACAAGGACTCGGGAGCGTCTTCTTGAGGAAGCGGCTGGTGTATCGGACATTTCGTTTATGTACTGGGGTTAAACAATATTAGTTTCTGCGCAGTTTCAATATTGAATCTACGTTACTAATGCTAGTTATATTGGCACTACGGTCGATCCTCTTAACCATTCCGTTTAGAACCTTGCCTGGTCCAATCTCAATGAAGTTGGAAACTCCGATATTTATCATGTAGTCGATCGAAAGTTTCCATTGTACGCAAGACGAGATTTGAGAAATGAGTTCTTGTTTTACAGATTCAGATGATGTTAATGGTTTTCCTGTGCAGTTGGCTATGATGGGTATCGTAGGATCTTTGAATTTTAGTTGACCAATAGCATCAATCAATTTGGATTGTGCCGGTTCCATGAGACTTGAATGGAAGGCGCCTGCCACTTGTAGAGGGATTGCTTTCCTAGCACCCCTCGCGGATGCTAGATCTAAAGCTTGGGCTACAGCAAGTCGTTCTCCGCTGATCACTATTTGCTCCGAAGTATTGATGTTAGAAACGTAGGTGCCTGTTTGATGAGAAATCTCAGCCATGGTCATCTCATCCAGTCCCAGAATTGCAGCCATCGTACCAGGGTTATGTTCACATGCTTTTTGCATAGCCTCACTGCGGGCATTTACCAGCCATGTTGTTTGAGAGATGTCAAGAACGCCCGCTACAGCCAGTGCTGTATATTCGCCTAGGCTGTGACCTGCAACTACAACAGCCATAGGGACTTGAGAATTGGTAAGTTGCTCTTCCATAGCTTTGATGCAGGCAAGGCTCACGGCCATAATTGCAGGTTGGGCGTTGACAGTCTCTTTCAAGGTATCTTCAGGACCGTTGAACAATAAATCAGTCAAAGGCCTTCCTAGCGCATCGTCAACTTCTTTAAAAACGGATTTTGCTGCCTCTGAGTGGTCATAAAGTTCCTTGCCCATACCCACCGATTGACTACCCTGTCCGGGGAATAAGTAAGCCGTTTTTGGTCTAGTTCCAGATTCCAAATTAAGGGTCATTTTAAATGTTCTCTGTAGTAGTGATTATAAATTTTGTAGAAAATAGGTTTTGGTTATTCGGTAGCAGAATTATCGTCTACCGCTATAACTTCTCTCCCATTGTAGAATCCACATTCTTTACACACTCGGTGGGGCAACTTAGGACTTCTGCATTGAGGACAGTCGACCACTCCAGTGGCCGTCAGAGCGTTATGTGCCCACCTGCCTTTTACTCTCCTACGAGAGTGCTTTTTTTTCGGCATTACTCCTGGCATCGTTACTCCTTACTATCCAGCTTAAATATCAAATTTTTAGATTGTATTAATTCGTGCTAGACTCACTAAGCTTTAAAAGCGGGTCCCACCGAATGTCTCGTTGTTGTTGTTTGCAGGTGCATATAGTTTCGTTTTGATTAGCACCACATGTCACGCAGATTCCGGAACAATTTTCATTGCATATCGGTTTCATTGGAGTTGCCATGGACACGTAATCTCTTATTGTGTCTTGGAGATCAAGTATGTGGTTTTTATCTATGCGATAATTTTCTCCCAATTCCTCGAAATTATCAACTTCTGTACCAGTTAAGACGTCTAGAGTAGGGATGAACTCTTCTTCCAGATCGACATTAACCGATTCATCGCTCCTTGTTAGACATCTACTGCAATTTGAATTAACCGTTGTTTGGATTGCCGAAGTCACCAAAATCCCACTTGGAGTTCTGAGCATATCGACTGTACATTTTATTCTACTCTCTGGTTCACCTTCACTTATTATTACATTCTCCGATATTTTGAACACACGCCTAGATCCTGATGGTTCTTTAAGTAACTGGGAGACGTTGAACTCCATCCCTCTCCTCCACCATTTTATACAAGTGGCAAACTCAAGCCAGTCGTAAAATTTTAGGAAAGACAAACCTCATGTGTCAAGCTTCAGATACAGGCATTAGGCTAGATTGCGTCGCTCAGAGAAACTGATCAGAAGCCTGATTCTTTGTCTACGGTATACACAAAAGGTTCATTAGCAATGAGGTGCCGGAGGTTTGATTTGAAAATCGCCCTTCTTTCATGAATTAGCGAAGCTGTCATGGCTGAAGCATGTGGTGACAATACCACATTTTTCATTTCCCACAGAGGACTTGATTGAGGCAACGGTTCGATGGCCGTAACATCAAGGCCAGCTCCAGCTATTTTCCCAGTCATGAGTCCATCGATCAGTGCTTCTTCGTCAATGATATTTCCTCGAGAAATTGCAATTACAAATGCTCCGGGTTTCAGCAATTCGACCCGTCGGCGATCAATTAGACCGCGAGTTTCATTGGTGAGAGGGGCGGTTATGACAAACCAGTCAGATATTTCGATCAGTTGATCCAGCTTTTCCAATCCCCAAATCTCTTTTACTGCCGGAGGTGCCGGTCTCGGATGTTTGTCTACGGCGTATACATCCATTCCGAATCCATGAGCTCTCGATGCTACGGCATTCCCAATATCCCCTAGTGCTAAAATTCCCATAGTGGCACCCGTCAAGTTAATTTGGCTATCAGTGTATTTGGATGTATCCCAGACGCGGTTTTGTTGATCGTCCCACATCTCATTGAGTTTATGAGCTAGGGTGGTCACCATTCCCATAGTGTGGTCTGCCATAGGGGCGGCGTGTGGGCCGCGGCAATTGGTCAGCACGACATCACTATCCAGTACTTCAGGGATTGACATAATTGCATCCACCCCCGTACCGATACATTGGATCCATTGTAGCTTCTTTGCTGATAGAAAAACTTCTCTGGTTGGTATACCGCAATATATATCTGCGTCCTTGATGTTATTCTTTTCTTCTTCTCTGTTATTTGACGTAACAAATTCGATATTTTCAAATTCCGTACGTAACTCATTTACGAACTCAGGATCGCTGTGATCTGTTGCCAAAACTACTTTCATGACAAAACCTCCAGAACAGATTTTATGGGAAATATTACTATGTGGCAATCAAAAAGGGACAATTTCCTGCACGGATTCCAACATGCTAAAATTGTTGTGTATCGCAATTGAGAAAAATCAAAATCAGCGTGGATTTATAAAATCATCAGATTGGCCAATTACGTTGTGTAACAGACTTTTTGAGTGACTGTGAGGAAGCCAAGGCTTGTTAACTCGAAAAAATCAGTTTAATTCCAAAACTAAAAAGATTTGGCTGTGGGTATTATTGTTAGCAGTTACTTTGTCTTGGAGTAGTGTTTCAGCAAATGATGGATCAGATATATTTTTTGACGCTTCATCAGGAGGCTATCATATAACTCTTACTGTGCAACCAGAAGTTGTTGCTGTAGGGGAAGTTCATTTTTCGATCACATTAACCGAATCGGATAGCATGGTGCCAGTCACTGATGCTGAGATAGTCTTACTAGCTGTTGATCAAAATAAGGAACCGATCTATCAAGTCAGGGCGTTGAATACTCCAAATGACCCTATTCACTATGTCTCCAACATCAAGTTCGAATCCCCTGGAGATTGGGTTTTACGAATTGAAATTAGCGGTCACTTAGGTGACTCAAATTTTGATGTGCCTTTGTTGATAAAACAACCGGCATTGATGCCGGCGAGCGAAGGTACAATATTATTTTTTGGTATTTTAGCAGTATTAATCACTGGGGCTCTATATCTCTGGAGGAGTTCTCGAATTTCCCTAAAAAATCGAAACCTCTAGGAACCCCCAAAGGAAGCCTAGTCTTTAATCTCTTTTAAAAACAGGATCCCATCCTGTCTTTCAAACCATACAGTTATCGGGTCGCCCAATAGCATGTGCTCTCTGAGATGTGATGGAGTGAATTTCTGGAAGATGCTTCCGTTGGAGTAGAATTTCAGTTTTGTATTGTCTTGGTCAACAAGCGTTAACGTTTCCACTTCAATGGGTGACTTGGCAACAACCTCGACAACCAGCCCCCTGACACTATCCACTGGATTGTAACAACTGACCAAATTCAATACGAATACGGTTATTAGCAGTAGTGAAAGACTCTGGAAGTTTAAATTTGAAGAATCCATAAGGTTTCTGTTTCTAAACAATTCTTATACAAGTAAAAAGGGCCCTCATTATCGTTGACTATTTTGTACATGTTTAGGTAGTTTGTCATATAAGGAAGGGGATTATATTATGTCGCTAGCCAGAATATCGGTCTTGATTTTGTCAATAATGCTCACTGTTGGTGTATCTAGTCAAGTGGTTCACGCAGATAATGCTTCACGGAGCGAAATCTCTATATTGATTGTGGACAGACAGGCTATCGGAAGTACCCCTGGCGGTGTGGATATGGTGAGCTCTCTGGTGGGTGTCCTATCAGTTCTGAATGATCAAACACCCCTTACCTACCTTATTGCTGATGACCCTGGGCGAATTGTTGGGCCAGTTTCACCCTCAAAAGCTAAATTCAGGACGTTTCTGACTCAGTTGGATAGAGATTTGAATTTTCCACCTAGCACTTCCAATTGGCTTTTCGCAGACGCACTGGCTTCTGCATACAATAAATTGTTGGATGAAAATGCCTTGGAAGGGTCAAAAGTCTATCTGATAACAGGTGGATACTCTCAGCCGGAATTGATTGAACAGGCAGAAAATCCTAGTCCTATTGTAGGGTTGTTTGGAGATAGGGGTTGGCCAATTATAAGCCTGAATTTGCCAGGAACAGCGAATCAAATTGTGAGTGATTTGGGGAAGTTGTCCGCTATTACCGGAGGGACATCTATTGGATTATCGATTCCTGATGGGTTGCTATCTTTATTCGATCAATTACCTAGTTCTCTATCCAGAAATTCTTTGGAAATGATTGAACTTGGAAATAATAATGGAGATAGAGTTCACACCTCGTCCTTGTCGATAGCTCCAGGTACAGAAGAAGCAACAATTCTTTTCTTTAAGGAATCTGTTTACGGAACTCTAAGGCTTGATAACCCAGATGGTATTGAAGAAGTACCGTCAATGTTGTCGCCTCATGCAGTGATGTGGAAACTTAAAGATCCGCTTCCAGGTCGATGGAATATTGATATTCGGGGTATGGGTGGGAATGTCTTTGGATGGCAAGGCGCGTCAAACAAATACAGTATTGATTTATATCAGCCTAGGCCTTTCGCTTTGGGAAGGACCAACTCATTGATGGTTTCGGTAAAAGACTCTGGAAAGAGGGTGACCATCGAAAATGCAAAAGTGAGTGCTGAGGTCATATTGTCTGGTAGCACTGGAGTTGTCTATCTGTTAAATGATGAGGGCTTAGAAGGTGACGCTGTTGCCGGAGATGGATTCTTTTCGGCCACGATGCCAGCATTGGATACAGCTGGTCAATACGAAACAAGGCTCAAGCTCTACTGGCCCGAGCATGATCATGGGATACTTTCTCATTCCAAGATAACGGCGCAAGCGTTCCCAACAATCGAATTGACCAATGTTGAAATCGAAGAACTGCAGTTAGATGAAACTAGAGTGATAGCCACTATAGCTATACAGGTCGATGGACAGCCATATCCTATTGCTACGGATGAGATTACTGGTTCAGTTACCTCAAACACCGAATCTTCAGGATATTTAGAACTGAAGCCACAGGAATTGGTTTCATCTGGTAGAGCATGGCTTTATAAAGCCTATTTCACCCCTGATTCAGGTGGATTGCACACGGTTATATTCCATTTGATGACCCAGTATGCAGGAAGTCAGCATAGTTCTAGTTCCGACTCTTTTGTCATCAAAACCGCAGCCGCGATGTCCAGTGTTGATACCACCAAAATAGTTGCGGAAGATCCGATACCTGCGGTACCTGATATTGATATTGTTGTGGAACAGCCCGTTTTGTTGGAGCTTTCTGATAATGCTGGTTTTCCCTGGATTTTGGTAATCATCCCAAGCGTGGCTGTTATTGTGATAGTTGCATTTTTATTGTGGAGATCGACGCTGAGCAGGCCATATGGCTTTCTTTACAATGACCAGAACGAATTGATAGTGGATTTCTCAGGTCTTGAGCGGCGGCCTTTAATGGAACTGTTGTTCAAAAATAGTATTTTAGGCAGGGAATTGAAAATTAATGGACTGGAAGGAATATCTTTCAAGTTCTCGAGAGACAAAATTGCTATCCGAAACCAAGGAAAAAATTCCAGTGTTAGATTAAACAGTCAGCCTCTTTTGGGGCAAGCCACTGTGAATGAGCGTGCTTGGATAGGAACTGGTGGCAAACTTTACAGTTTGTTCAGACTACCAAAACCTATGATGGCGGATCTCAGTTCAGCCAATGAGTAGAGAAATTCGATACTGATTCAAAACTCAGTATCGAATTTCTCTACTAACTTTCATTGATTGTGATTGATTCTATTATGTCTCCGGTGAAGGTGTCAGTTCCCGGATCTCGAGGTGTTATGGAGTCAACTACGCTCATGCCTTCAAGGACTCGGCCAAATACCAGATGGCAAGACACTCCCCAGCCAGAGCAATTTTTCGGTGTACCGTCAGCTTCAAACGGATCAAGGTACGTGGTTGCTGTATAAGTAATGAAAAACTGACTTCCGTTAGTATCAATGCCACCTGCGTTAGCCATGGAAAGTACACCGGGGCCGTCATGACTGAGTTTGTTATTAAATTCATCGGCGAACTTGTAACCCGGACCTCCGCTTCCCGTTCCGGAGGGGTCCCCAGTTTGAGCCATGAACCC
>CEUS01181974.1_pt1 | contig 16425 bp, 14 predicted proteins | sample 427031 | NCBI WGS metagenome assembly CEUS01 (sample SAMEA2622837, study PRJEB7988) | marine metagenome | biome: marine biome (ENVO:00000447); feature: marine epipelagic mixed layer (ENVO:xxxxxxxxx); material: "saline water (ENVO:00002010), including plankton (ENVO:xxxxxxxx)" | depth 140 m | reverse complement strand
ATAGTTCTTAAAAATCCCTCTGTTCTTATTTTTTGATCTAATAAAATAGCAAGCAGAACCCCTATTATGATGCAAATGACTAAAAAAAGAATTGTAAAAATAAGTAGATTTTCTACAGCAATATGCCACTTACGTAATCCCCAAAGTTTGGCATATTGTCCCACACCCCACAATTCATATTTTGGGAGAATTTTAGAATTCGTAAAAGAAATGTAGAATGTCCATAGGATAAATCCATAAACAAACCAACTAATTAAACCTATTGAAGGCGCTATAACGATCTTAGGTAAATTTTTTTCTAACCATTTAAACATTTAAAAAAATAAAAAAAAAGGCCACTAATAGTGGCCTTTTTAAAATTATAATAATTACATATTATCTAGAACAGCATCAGCTAAAGCATTAGCTGCATCAACTGAAGACATATCGGAATTAAAATGCTCTGTAACTACATCTTGCAAAGCACTCTTCATTGTGTTGCCTTGAGCCATTCCGTGTGCAAAGCTAGGTACTAAACCACCACTTTCACCAGCTGTTTTGATATCAGAATTAGATGTTTTTGCACACTGATCAAATTCATCCATTGGGACATCTAAACGAGCAGGTATTGAGCCTTTATAAAGATTAAATACTTTTTGAAAGTTTTTACCCATCATAAGTTTAGCTAATAATTTTTGACCTTCTTGTTTTTCTGGATCATTAGTCTTATAAAATATAAAACTATCTACATTATAAAGATAGCCATTATTTGATGGAGTTGAACCACAGTAATAATCTACTCCAGGTGTTTTACCCGCTGCTGTGAATTCTCCTTTAGCCCAGTCTCCCATTATTTGGAAACCAGCTTTACCTTCAATAACCATACCAGTAGCAACGTTCCAGTCTCTACCAGGGCTACCTGGATCTGTATAGTTTGCTAATTTTCTCATTTGATCAAAAACTTTTACAGTAGTTTCACTTCTCAAACAGTTTTCTTCCAAATTAACATAACAATTTTTATAATAATTGTTACCACCTATTCCCATAGCTACCGCTTCAAAAACTGTAGCATCTTGCCAAGGTTGTCCACCATGAGCAAATGGAATAACTCCTGCTGATTGTAACTTATCTGCAGCGGCATTTAATTCATCCCAAGTTGAAGGCATTGAAATTCCATTAGCATCAAAAACTGCTTTATTTGCCCATATCCAATCTATTCTATGGATATTTACCGGAGCAGCACAATAAGGACCACTATTATTTTGGCATTTATGAACTGCAGCAATCATTGGATCTAAAAGGTTATCCCATCCTTCTGCTTGTGCAACCGAATCAATATTATAAGGAGCAACAACTCCTTCTTGATCATACTCTTGTATTGTAGGACCTTTAATTTGAGAGGCTGACGGCGGATCACCAGCAACAATTCTTGCTTTTAATGTAACATTAGCAGCATCACCGCCACCACCAGTTACAGGCATATCCGTCCACTCGCCACCATTTGCAGCAAAGTCATCTTTTAAAACTTTAAGCGCAGCTGCCTCACCACCTGAAGTCCACCAATGTAAAACCTCAATTTTTGGTGCAGCAGTAGCTAAAGTTGAAAAAGCAACTGATACAAAAGCGATAAAAACTGAAAATATTTTCATTTTTCCTCCTATATAGAAATACAAATTATAACAAATACTATAATTGTATATTTTTCAATCTTCATTTAAATTATTTTAGTTTATATTGGATAATATTTAGATAAATTGCCATGATATCTTAAAATCTAGGAATTTGTAATGAAAATGGGCTCAAAATAAGTTTATGTTTATTGGTATTGATCTTGGTACTTCCTCGGTGAAGACTATTCTAATTGATGAAAGTCAAAAAATGATTGATCAAGCTTCATGCAATATAGATCTGATGAATTTACAAAGTGGGTACTATGAACAAATTCCAGATAGCTGGTTTAACGCAACACTAAAATGTTTTTCTGAATTAAAAAAAAATTATCCAAAAGAATTTATATCAACAAAGTCAATTGGCTTATCAGGACAAATGCACGGTGCTACATTAATAAATAAAAATGGAAATGTTTTAAGACCTTGCATTTTATGGAATGATACACGATCGACCAAAGAATGTTTTGAAATGGAAAAACAATACCCACAGCTTCGTGAAGAGTCAGGAAACATCGCAATGCCTGGATTTACAGCACCGAAAATATTGTGGATTAAAAAAAATGAATATTCAATTTTTAAAGAGATTTATAAAGTTTTGCTTCCAAAAGACTATTTAAGATTTAAACTTACAAATTCATTTTATACAGATATGTCTGATGCTTCAGGAACTTTATGGTTAAATGTAAAGAAAAGGGAGTGGTCGGATAATTTACTTGAGTTAACAGGTTTAAATTTATCTAATATGCCAAACTTAGTTGAAGGAAACGAACCCACTAGTTACTTGTCAAATGAAATTAAAAGTAAATTTGGATTTCAAAATAAAGTATTAATTGCTGGTGGAGCAGGTGATCAAGCTGCAGGGGCACTAGGTTCTGGAGTAATAGATAGTGAACAATCAATGATTTCACTTGGAACCTCTGGAGTATATTTTTCACCAATCTCTAAATTTTCTTCTAATACAAATCAAGCAGTACATTCTTTTTGTCATTGTATCCCAAATACTTGGCATCATATGTCTGTAATGCTTAGTGCAACTAATTCTTTAAACTGGATTAGTAGTTTGTATGGAGTCCCGGTAGAAGAAACTATTTTAAAAGCTAAGAATTATTTTGAAAATAATTTTGTATCAAATTCTACTCCATTTTTTTTACCTTTTTTAAGTGGAGAAAGAACCCCACACAATAACCCTTATTTGAGAGGATCTCTACACATGTTAAATACATCAACAAATTTAGATTCAATTTTTTATTCAGTTATTGAAGGAATTAGTTTTGGAATTAAAGATGGGTATGAAGCAGTTCACGCTGTAAGTCAAAAAAGTAAAAAAATATACTTAGTTGGAGGAGGGTCAAAAAGTGAATTTTGGGCAGATTTCATGTCATCTACATTAAATGATGAGATTATAGTGAGTGAAGACAGTGAGCTTGGACCGGCATTAGGAGTTGCAAGATTAGCTATGCTTGCTACAAAAGAGTATAAAAATTCAGATATAATAAAAAATATGGCATCCATTAGAAATTGTAGTCCTTCTAAAAATATTTCAGACTTATTGTCTGAAAGGTACCAAAAATGGACTTCAATAATTAATGCAATAAAACCCATTTCTAAAAAAATTACGGAGTAAAATATTGAGTAAATTTTTTAAAAATATTGCGCAAATAAATTTTGAAGGTATTGAAAGCGATAATTTATTAAGTTTTAAATACTATGATGAAAACAAAGTTGTTTTAGGCAAGTCAATGAAAGAACATTTAAAATTTGCTACTTGTTATTGGCATACATTTACTTGGCCAGGTTTAGATCCTTTTGGAGGAATAACTTTTGATAGACCATGGATGAAATCAGGCAATCCTCTTGAAATGGCAGAAATTAAATTAGATGCTGCATTTGATTTTTTTAATAAAATTCGAACCCCTTATTTTTGTTTTCACGATAGAGATATTTCTCCTGAAGGATCTAATTATGTGGAAACAAAAAATAATTTTGATCATATTATCAAATTAACAGAAATGAAAATGAAAGAAACTGGAGTTCAATTGCTTTGGGGTACTGCAAATGCATTTTCAAATATAAGATATATGAGTGGAGCTTCTACAAATCCTGATCCAGAAGTATTTGCATATATAGCAGCACAAGTGAAAGACTGTATGGATGCAACGATGCACTTAGGAGGACAAAATTATGTTCTTTGGGGCGGTAGAGAAGGTTATGAAACATTATTAAATACTAATATGAAAATAGAGATGGAAAACCTTGCAAGATTCTTAGAATTAGTAGTTAACTATAAGCACAAAATTGGATTTAAGGGACAGATTTTAGTAGAACCCAAGCCTCATGAACCAACAAAGCATCAATATGACTTTGATGCAGCTTCGTGTTTAGCTCTTTTGAGAAAGGCTGGTTTAGAAAAAGAAATCAAATTAAATATAGAAGTAAATCATGCGACACTATCGGGACATAATTTTGAACATGAAATAGCTTATGCAATATGTAATGATGCTTTAGGTAGCGTAGATATTAATAGAGGAGATACACTTTTAGGATGGGATACAGATCAATTTCCTAATAATGTAGCGGATATAATTTTGGCTTTTTATTATATTTTTTCTAATGGTGGTCTTAAAAAAGGAGGTTTAAATTTTGATGCTAAAATTAGGAGACAATCAGTAGATCCTGAAGATTTATTTTTTGCTCATATTGGTGGAATGGATACTTGTGCTAAAACTTTATTAGCTGTTGAAAAACTAATAGAGGATAAAAAACTTTCTGACTATATTGATCAAAGATATAAAAACTGGAATAATGAATTGGGGAAAAAAATTCATTCTAAAAATACTGACCTAGACACATTACATGACATTATAGTCAAAAATAAAATAGAGCCAAAAACTAAATCAGGTCAGCAAGAAATGTTAGAAAATATTATTAATAAGTATTTGTAATGAAAAAAGTAAAATGGGGCATTATAGGTCCTGGTAAAATTGCTCACAGATTTGCTAATGGTATGAAGGAAAGTATTTCTGCTAAATTAATAGCAATTGCAAGTAAGACAGAAGAGCGTAGGAATTTATTTGGAGATAAATTTAAGATCCCAGAATCTTTTAGATTTAATAGTTATGAAGAAATGATTCAAAATAAAGAAGTTGATGCAATATATATTGCCACTCCTCATACACTACATGCTGAATTGTCAATTAAAGCCGTTAATAATGGTAAACATGTATTATGTGAAAAACCTGCATGTGTAAATTATTTAGAAGGAAAAAAAGTTATTAATGCCGTCAAAAATTCTGGTGTTTTTTATATGGAAGGTTTTATGTATCGTTGTCACCCACAAATTCAAAAATTATTAGAATTAATCAAATCTGGCATAATTGGAAAAATAAAATTCATTAAATCATCATTTTGTTTTGATATTGGAGAGATTGATCCAAAATCAAGATTGTTTAATATTGATTTAGCAGGAGGAGCTATACTGGATGTTGGCTTGTATCCAATTTCATTTTCAAGATTAATTGCGGGTGCAGCATCAGAAAAATCTTTTTTAAATCCAAACAAAATTGAAGGAAAAGCGCATTTTGGTAATACGGGTGTTGATGAAATATCTTATGCAAAACTATATTTTGATAATGATATTATTGCTGAAGCCTCTACAGCAATTACAAAAGATGAGAAAGATTTTGCCATAATTGAAGGTACTTTTGGTTCAATATCAATAACTAATCCTTGGACTCCAGGGAAAGATGGAGGACCTTATAAATCATTAATAATTGTAAAAACAAATTCAAAAGAAGAAATTATCAATATAGAAGGCCCCGAACACTTGTTTTCTTTTGAAGTAGATATTGCTAGTCGTTGTATAATTGAAAAAAAAGCAGAAGCATCTCCTCCTGCTATGACTTGGAACGATACACTTGGAAATTTGTTAACACTTGATTATTGGAGACAAGAAGTTGGATATAAATTACCAGCAGATAAAAATAATTAAGCAATTATATAGTTTGCCATTTTTTTTCAATTACTGATTTTTCTACCCCATCAACAATTTTATTAACTTTCCATCCAAATCTAAAATCAGGAAATGCACTTCTTTTTTCAGCAATAGCCTCTACTAATTCTCTAACTTCTATTATTTTTTGATCATTATAACCCAAACCTATCCCTGCAATTGGATGAAAATTTTTATACCAACGATGATTTGGATGATTATAAATCTTTCGATATCCTCTTTTTGAATCTTTATCTGAAGTTAAGTATAGATTTAATTCATTCATTCTTTCATTAGTAAATAGTACAGCTCCTTTTGTACCTTGTATTTCAAATCCGATCTCTAATTTTCTTCCCATACCAATTCTGCTTGAACTAATTACTCCTAATGCCCCATTATGAAATTTCATTAAAAATTGAACAACATCATCGTTTTCAACATCTTTTTTTTGGTCGGAATTTCCGAGAGTAGTATGTCCTGATCCGCCAATAGCAATATTTCTTTTTTTAATAAATGTTTCCATTTGTCCTATAACTTCTGAGACATCCCCTACCAATGATAGTGCATAACTTAGTGTATGGCTGGCCATATCTCCCAAAGTTCCTGTTCCTGCATCTTTTTTACTCATTCTCCAACTAAATGGAACATCTGGATCAGTCATAAAATCTTGATCAAAAACACCTTTAAAAACAGTAATGTCACCGATTTCACCTGATTGAATAATTTCTTTAGCATATTCTATGACAGGAATTTTTAAGTAATTAAATCCAACTAATGTAGTAATTTTTGCTTTTTCAGCAGCTTTCATCATTGATTCTGACTCATTAGCTGAATTTGCTAGAGGTTTTTCACAGTAAATATGTTTACCTTTGTTTGCTGCCGCAATAGCTATTTCAGGGTGAAATGAATTAGGGGTAACGATATCAATTACATCAATCTCTGGATCCTCAATTACCTTTTTCCAATTATCAGTATAATTTTTAAAACCACCATATTTAAAAGTGTCTTTTGCTGCTTTGATATTTACATCCGCAATAGTATGAAGAATGGGAATCATAGGATCGTTGCCAAAAACAAGTGGAAGATTCTTGTAAGCAGCAGTATGGGCTTTTCCCATCCATCCGCCTCCAATTAGGCCAATTTTTAGTTCTTTAGACAATTTAGATTCATTAATATATTATTACTATTTATGATTTTCATTGAGTTAAATACCTTGTCTTTGTTTCTTTTTACCTTCTATATGCTCTTTATAAGCTTTTTCTTGATTTTCAGACTTAAAAACCTCAAGAGTAGGACTTTCCCAGAATGCACTTCCCTCTAACCATTCATAGCCATCAGTTTTAATTGTAATTACATAAGTTTTTGTCGATTTTTTTGCTCTTAAAAAAGCTGCTTCGAGCTCTGATATTGATTTTACACTTTCTGATATTGCACCCATACTTGCAGCATGTGATGCAAAATTTACTTCTGTATAATTTTTTACGTCTGCTGCTTTTAAATTACAGATATATTCTTTACCACCCTTTGCAAGTTGTAATCTATTGATAACCATATGTCCTCCGTTATCACAAACTACAATAATCAATTTTTTATCATATAAAACTGAGCTATAAATATCTGAATTATTAAGCAAGTAAGAACCATCTCCAATAAAAACTATAACTTCATTATTTGGTTTCGCCATTTTAATTCCAAGTGCTCCCGAAATTTCATAACCCATACAACTAAAACCCCATTCGCTTTCAAATGTATTTAATTCTCTAGGTCTCCAAACTTGAACTGTTTCTCCAACTAAACCCCCTGCAGCTGTAACTGCTATATCACTTGGATCGGCATTTCTATATATTGCTCCAACTGCTTGAGCATAGGAAGGTAATTTTTGATTAGTAGGACCACTTTCCTTATCGACATATTCATTCCAATCTAAATATGCTTTTCGTGATTTTTTGTACCACTCATCACTGCTTTTCCAATTATTTAATATTTTTGAAACTTCTTCCATTCCCAATTTTGCATCACTTATTATTGGAGTAGCAAAATGTTTATGAGCATCAAATCTAGCAGCATTTATGCTAATTAGTTTAAAGTTTGGATTTTCAAAATTTGTCCATGATCCAGTAGTAAAATCGCTTAGCTTAGTTCCAATAGCAATAACAAGATCAGTTTCTTTAGAAATATTATTTGCAGATGTACCGCCCAAAACACCAACAGGACCGCTGTTAAATGGATCATCTTTTTTCATTGATCCTAGCCCCATCACGGTTTGCACAACAGGTATATTATGTTTCAACGCAAATTCAGATAAAGTTTTTTCTGATTCAGAATAAATGACGCCACCTCCGGCAATTATGATTGGCTTGGATGATTTTTTTATAATTTCACATGCTAATTTTACTTGATTAATATCGGGTCCAACTCTTCTAATTTCATGAATTTTTTCGTCAAAAAAACTTTGTGGGTATTCAAAACCTTCTCCTTGAACATCTTGACTCATAGATAAACATGCTGGACCACAATCTGCTGGGTCAAGCATAACTTGAATTGCCTGAGGTAAGGATGTTATTATTTGTTCTGGCCTTGTAATGCGATCAAAGTATTTTGAAACTGATTTAAATGAATCATTTTGGGTTTCACCTGGATTATAAAAATTTTCAACTTGTTGTAAAACGGGATCGGGAAATCTATTTGCAAAAGTATCACCTGGCAAAAAAAGGATTGGAAGACGATTGCTAAGTGCAACTGCTGATGCAGTTATCATATTTGTTGAACCTGGACCAACTGAAGATGTTGCAATAAAAATTTGCTTTCTTTTCATTGCACGAGAATAGCCTATACCAGTTAGGGCCATATTTTGCTCATGGTTACCTCTATAACCAGGAATTTCTTGTTTATGTTCTTCTAGTGCTTGGCCAATACAAGCAACATTCCCATGACCAAAAATACAAAACGCACCTGGAAATAAAGGAAGTTTTTTTCCATTTATTTTGATTTTTTGTGCAATAAGGTGCTTAACCAATGCATGTGAAGTAGCTAATTTTATAGTTTTCAATTAATTACCCCTTTTTGTCGTTCTTGTTTTTAAACTCAGCTAGTTTATATATCACCTTTTGAATATTGAGCTACAATTATGTTGGAGATTAATGAAAATTTTAGAGAAAATAAAAGAAAATAATTTCATTTTATTAGGTAGAGCAGGAGTTGATATCTATCCTGATCCACCTGGTACAAAAACGGAAGAAGCAAATAAATTTTTTACATGTCTAGGAGGTTCAGCAGCAAATATTGCAGTCTCCATAGTTAAGTTAGGAGGTAAAGCTTCTATTATTACTAGTGTATCTGACGATGCATTGGGAAGATTGGCTTTAAATCAACTTAAAAAATATAAAGTTGATATTTCTAATGTTAGTTTGAGTGGTGGAGAATCTCGACTATCACTAGCAGTTGTTGAATCTAGGATTGAAGATCATCAATCAATTATTTATAGAAATGGAGCAGCTGATTTAAAGCTAAGTATTGAAAATATAAATTTTCTTGATTTTTCAAATTATGGATGTTTAATAGTCACAGGTACGGCACTCGCACTTGAACCTTCTAGATCTGCTACATTTAAAGCATTTGAATTAGCTCAAAATTCAAATATTCCAATTGTATTAGATATTGATTACCGCCCATATACTTGGACTTCCAAAAAAGATGCTTCAAGTACTTATAGCAAAGCTGCTAAATATTGTGATATCATAATTGGTAATGATTTGGAATTTGATATTATGGCTGGTTATAAAGACGAAGGTCTTAAATTTGCTAAAAGTTTAATAAAAATGAATAGTACCATTGTAATTTTTAAAATGGGAGAGCATGGCTCAATTACTTTCACAGAAAATAATTCTTTTAAAACTGGAATTTTTTCAGTTAATCCAATTAAACCGACTGGTGCTGGCGATGCTTTTATGGGTGCTTTCGTAAAAAGTTTAGCCACAGGAAATACCATTGAAAACTCTGTTAAATATGGCTCAGCTTCTGCAGCTATTGTTGTTACGCGTGTCGGATGTTCCCCAGCAATGCCAACCTTAAAAGAACTAGAAAATTTTTTGCAAAATAATTTAATTAAAAAACCAAGTGAGGTATTAGAAAATGCATATTCCACCATTTGAAAATAAGAATAAGCCAATTGTTGATATTGATGACACTAGAGTCCCTCTAAATTATTTTAATATAGTAAAATTGAAAAAGGGACAAACTTTTGAATATTGTGTTCCTGGTTATGAGACCTGTATAGTTCCAGCAACAGGTTGTACTGATATCGAAGTTGAAGGTGAAAATTATTTAAATATTGGAAAAAGAGTTATTGATGTTTGGGATGGTGAGCCAGAAGGAGTTTATATTCCAACAAATACTAAATCACTTATAATTTGTAAATCTGAGAATGCTGAAATTTTTATTGCAGGTGCGAAATATGACAAAACTCTTGTTCCTTTTGCAGTTAGATCAAATGAAATTGATTTAGTTCAATATGGTTCAGATGAAACTAAAACTCATAGAAAAATAAAACATATTTTAGGATCAAACCATCATGATAAAGTGGGAAGATTGTTATGTAATGAATTATATACTGTTGGGCAAGGAGGATGGTCAGGTTTTCCTCCTCATAAGCATGATACTAATCGCTTACCCAGCGAAACTAAACATGATGAAACTTACAATTATAGATTTCGTCCTACTAATGGTTTTGGTTTTCAATTAGAACAGCACGAAGATGGAAAAATTGGGGAAGCTTTTCATATAATTAATGGATCAACTATTGTATTAAATAAAGGTTATCACCCTTGTGTTACAGCTCCTGGATATGAAATGTATTATTTTACTATACTTGGTGGGTTAACACAAAGATCTTTAATTCAATTTTTTCAACCTGAACATGCCTACCAAATTGAAACTATACCAGGTATTAAGGATATGATAGCAAAATATAAATAATGACTGCTGTTAACTTAAAAAATGTATTAGAACCTGCTTCAAAACAAGGTTACGCTTTGGCAGGATTGGTTGTTTTAGGTTGGGAAGATGCTTTAGCATATGTTGAGGCGGCGGAAGAAACTAAGATTCCAATTATATTACAAGCTGGACCAGGATGTAGGCAGCATACACCTATTCCAATTTTAGGAAAAATGTTTAGGTATTTAGCAGACAATAGTTCAGTCTCTATTGTTTGTCATATCGATCACGGTTACACAGTGGAAGAATGTATGCAAGGAATTGATAGTGGTTTTACTTCAGTAATGTTTGATGGTTCAAAGTTATCAATTTCAGAAAATATTGACCTAACAGCTCTTGTAGCAGAAAAAGCACATGCATCAAATGTATCTGTTGAAGGTGAGGTAGGTTTTGTAGGTTATTCAAAAGGTGTTAATTCAAAAGGTACTGACCCTTTAGATGCAAAAAGATTTAGTGAAGAAAGTGGAGCTGACGCATTAGCAATTTCAGTTGGAAATACACATTTACAAACAACAAAAATTTCTAATATTAATTTTGATTTGGTGAGATCAATTGAAGAAGTAACGAATCTTCCTTTAGTTTTGCATGGTAGTAGCGGTTTACCGACAGATACTAGAAAAAAACTTGCAAAAAACACTATGGTTTCAAAATTCAATATTGGAACCGAAATAAGAATGATATTTGGCGAATCATTAAGAAAAAAAATTAAATTAGATCCAAATATATATGATAGAATAGAATTATTAAATGCAACTATACCTGATGTAAAAATGATAACTTCAAAAATTATTAAAGAATTTGGACCTAAATAAAAAGAATTATGAAATCTAATATTATAAAAAAGATTTGGAATAATAATTCTGCCGTCATAAATGGTTGGCTTTCAATCCCAAACAGTTTTACAGCAGAAAGTATGGCACAAATTGGCTGGGATTCTCTTACAATTGATCTGCAACATGGTTTGAATGATTATTCTACTTCAATTGCGATGTTACAGGCTATATCAACTACTAAAACAGTCCCTTTCGCTCGAGTTCCTTGGAATGATCCAGGTATAATAATGAAAATGTTGGATGCAGGAACAGTTGGAATAATAGCGCCAATGATAAACACAAAGGAAGATTGTGAAAAATTTGTGTCTTATTGTCTTTATCCTCCCTTAGGACAAAGAAGCTATGGTCCAACTAGAGCTAATATATCTGGAAATAATGATTATTATAAAATTGCAAATCAGGAAATAATTAAATTTGCTATGATTGAAACAAAAACAGCTGTAAATAATTTAGATGAAATTTTATCAGTTAAAAATCTTGATGGAATTTATATTGGTCCAGCCGATATGAGTTTATCATATGGGCTTCAGCCAAAATTTGACGTTGAAGAAGATGCCATATACAATCAGATTAAAAAAATAGTAAAAAAAGCAAAAGAATATAATAAAATTGCCGGGATACATAATGGTACAAGTAAGTATGCAAAAAAAATGATTGATCTAGGTTTTCAATTTGTAACTATTTCTTCGGATTTAAGATCAATGAATACAACTGCTAAAAAAATAATTGAGGAAATGAAGTCTACTTTATTTGAAAGAGAAAATTCTTCCTACTAAAAAAATGATAGTTGCAACAATTGGTGAAATTCATGAAGAAGGTTTGAAATTATTAACTAATGATAGATTCACAATAGTTCCTATTAAAGATACTTCATCAAAAAATTTAAAAATTCAACTAAAAGATGTTGATGCAATTGCAATCCGAACATCTGAATTATTTTCAGATGTTCTTTCAGAATGTATAAATCTTAAAATTGTTTCTAGACATGGAGTGGGTACTGATAATGTTGACATAAAGTATTTGAATAAAAGAAAAATTCCTCTAGCAATTACCGGTACAGCTAATGCTGTATCAGTTTCAGAACATGTTTTGACATTAATGTTAAATCTTTCAAGAAAAATAAAAGATTTTGATAATTATGTAAGAAGTGGAGGCTTTGAAGATCAAAGTTCAATATTAAAAACATATGAAATTTATAAAAAAAATATATTAATATTAGGATTTGGGAGAATTGGAAAAGCTTTACAAAAACGTTGTAGAGGATTTGATATGAATGTTTTAGTATATGACCCTTATGTTTCTCATGAGATTATATCAGATTTAGGATGTACAAAAGTTGATTTATTAGAAGGTATAAAACAAGCAGACTTTATTAGTATTCATATGCCATTAACTAACGATACTAAAAATTTAATTTCTAAAAGTTTATTGAAAGAAATGAAACAAAATTGCATATTAATCAATACTGCCAGAGGAGGGATAGTTAATCAGGAAGATTTAGTGTGGGCACTAAACAGTAATATTATCGCTGGAGCCGGTTTAGATGTCTATACTAATGAACCACCGGATAAATTAGATCCAATATTTAGAACAAGTAATACAATACTTACCCCTCATAATTCAGCTTTAACTCTTGAATGTAGAATTAAAATGGGAGTTGAAACAATCCAAAATATAATCCAATATATAGATGGCAACCCAATATTATCCAATATAGTGAATAAAGAAATATTGTCTTAGTTTGAAGTATAACCACAATCTTTTACAATCTTACTTAAATACTTAAAACCTATTTTAGCGTACTCAAGAGGATTTGCTTTTTTAGGATCTTGTTCAGCTTCAACAATTAACCATTTATTGTAACTATTTGTATACATTAACTTAATTATAGGTTCATAATTTATACAACCGTCTCCTGGTACTGTAAAAACACCCTTAAAAAAAGATTTTTTAAAACTTAAATCATTTTTTAGAGAATTTTTTAATTCATTTTCTCTAATATCTTTCAGATGAATATGATTAATTCTATTAATATATTTTTTACAAATTTTTAAATAATCTCCTTGTGAAAAAAGAATATGTCCAGTATCTAATAATAGACCTGTTTTATCGTTTGTATTTTCAATTAAACGATCAACATCTTCTTCAGACTGTATTATTGTTCCCATATGCTCATGAAATGTCATAGGTATTCCAACATCATCTAGTCTTTTTGCTATTTCAGAAACTTTTTTACCATAATCTTTCCATTCATCATCTTTTAATTTTGGTCTTTGACTTAACGGTATTTCTAATTTACTTTGTATTGAATTAGAAACATCAGCAAAAACAAAAATATCTGAATTTAATTGTTTTAACAGGTTTATCTGATCTTGCATACGAGTCCATTCTTCATCAATTGATCTTAAATTTAATTCAGAACCGTACCAACCACCAGGAAGTTTTAAATTAAATTTATTTAATAGATATTTAATAATTTTTACATTTCTAGGGAATTTACCACCTAATTCTATTCCTTGATATCCAGCTTGTTTTGCTTCGGATAAACAAGTTTCTATTGGAGTATCTCCGCCTAACTCAGGCATATCATCATTGCTCCAAGCAATAGGAGCTATTCCAATTTTAATATTCATATATATTTACAAGAAGATAAACGGCAGTAATAAAATACTGCCGTTTAATGATTAATAATATTTCTACATAAAGTCAGCTGCATTTTCCTTAGTAACAAGAACTGTTCCTGTATCAATATTATCAGGAATTGATTCTCCATTAGCTAATTTAAGTGCATTTTCAACACCCATGTAGCCCATGTTATATGAGAATTGAGCTACTGTCGCTGACATTTTTCCTGCTGCTACACTTGCAGCTGCATCTGGATTAGCGTCAAATCCAACAAGAACGACATCAGTCATGCCAGCACCTTCAAGAGCCTCCCATGCACCTAATGCCATATTATCATTTGAAGCAAATACTGCTTTAATATTAGGATTACCAGTAATGATATCTTCCATTACAGACATTCCTTGTGCAGTATCCCAATTTGCTGGAAGTTCAGCAACAATATTTAAACCACATTCAGTAAGTCCTTTGTTTGATCCTTCAGCTCTATGTTGCCCAGTAGTTTGAGTAATCATTCCTTGAAGAATTGCCACATCAGACCCTTTAGGAACTTTACTACAGATATAGTCAGCAGCAAGTTTCGCACCATTTATATTATTTGTTCCAATAAAGGTAACACCTTCATTAATACCGTTTGTATCAATATAAACTACAGGTATTCCTGCAGCCATAGCATCATCTAAAATTGGTGCAACAGCAGTAGGGTCAGTTGGAGCTACAGCAATACCATCAACACCTTTTGCAATTTGATCTTCAAGTTGGTTTACTTGAGCCATCACATCACTTTCTTGGGGTGGAGACAATATAACTAAGTCAACACCTAGTTCTTTAGCAGCATCTTTTGCGCCTTGTTCAACAGAAGCCCAAAATGGATTTCCTGCGCCAGGTCCTTTAGTACTTAACAAAATAGTTTTTGAAAAAGCACTAGAAGAGACAAAAATAGTAAATGCTGAAATTAAAGTTATCAATAATCTCATTATTTTTCCTCCTAATTAATTGGTTAAAATTATCAAAAAAAATACAATAATCAAGTTAGATCTAGATGATTTATAGAAAGAATTATCTTCTAGTACCAAATCGACGTCTTAGAACATCAATATAAACTGCTAAAATAATTATAGATCCTATTAAAACTTGCTGCCAGAATACACTTACATTCATTAAATTTAACCCATTTCTTAATAATCCCATAATAAAAACACCTGCAAAAACACCTAAAACCGTACCTCTGCCTCCAAAAAAACTTGCTCCTCCTATAATAACAGCAGCAATTGCATCCAATTCAGATTGCAAACCTGCATTGGGATAAGCAGAACCAGTTCTGCCGGCAAGAATAAGTGCTCCAACACCAGATAGAAGACCACAAAGTGTATAAACTAAAACTAATATCTTATTAACACTAATACCAGCTGCTCTTGCTGCCTCGGGATTACCTCCAATTGCATAAATCCATTTGCCAATTTTAGTATGATTCAAAAAAACCCAAAAAATAAAAAATATTATAATTATAATAATCAAACTTGAAGGAATGTATTGTGACGCTCCTTCACCATAAAGCCACTCTAATTTTATTTTTCCATTCCCGATTGATCTAATTTGACTTTCAAAACCACCAATAGGAACGCCACCCGAAATTAAATTACCAAAACCTCTAAATATATAAAGTGTTCCAAGGGTCATAATGAATGGATGAGGCATCCGTAAAATTGTAATTCCTAAACCATTAACCATTCCACATAATAAACCTACTACTGGAGCGACAATAACAACAAATTGCCACGAGTGCCCTGCTTGGGATGAAATTGCAAGTGCCATTAATGACAACATAAGTATCGAACCGACAGACAAATCTATGCCTGCCGTTACAATGACCATGAATACCCCAAGAGCGAGCATTGATTGCCATGATATTTGTTTAAAAATATTTGTAATATTTCTCCAGGAAAAGAAAACATCAGGCTGTAGAAGATGCAGAACCAGTAACATAATTAAAATTAATAGTAGAATTCCATACTTATCAATGTATGGGATCGATCTTACAAATAAACTTTCTTCTTTATTTTCCATAAATTTATATTTTTTTACCCATAATCCATCCTATTACTTCATCTCTAGATGTTTCTTTTAATTGTGATTCTGCAAAATTTGTACCTTGAAAAAGAGCCATAACTCTATCTGATACGGTAAATATATCATCCATACGATGACTAATAACAATAACTCCGACTCCTAAATTTTTTAGGTTTTTAATTAAATCTAGAACTTTACCAACTTCTTTTACCGCAAGGGCTGCAGTAGGTTCATCCATAATAACTATTTTTGCATCAAAAGCTGTTGCTCT
>CEUS01282737.1_pt1 | contig 16437 bp, 13 predicted proteins | sample 427031 | NCBI WGS metagenome assembly CEUS01 (sample SAMEA2622837, study PRJEB7988) | marine metagenome | biome: marine biome (ENVO:00000447); feature: marine epipelagic mixed layer (ENVO:xxxxxxxxx); material: "saline water (ENVO:00002010), including plankton (ENVO:xxxxxxxx)" | depth 140 m | reverse complement strand
GGTGACAACGCAGAACGGCTGGCAAAAATAGAAGTCCAAGACAACGGCAAGCTTTATAGCGAGATGTCTTTGCAAACGCGGTACACCCCACAGTGGTATCACTATTTTGGGGGACTGGCTGATAAGATTGAAGGAGCCGTCTTACCCCTGGATAAGTCAGAGACCTTTGCTTTTACCCGGCACGAGCCGCTCGGGGTCTGCGTCGCAATTCTTCCATGGAATTCTCCGCTCTTTCTCACTGGCTTTAAACTCGCGCCCGCGCTTGCAGCTGGCAATACGGTGGTAATTAAACCATCTGAGTACACCTCAGCGTCGACACTGGAGTTTGTAAAACTGGCTGAACAGGCTGGGGTTCCCAAGGGTGTAATCAACGTGGTCACTGGATTTGGAAAAGAAGTTGGCGAGGCCCTGATTACACATCCAAAGGTTGCGAAAGTTGCATTTACCGGTGGTTCCGTGAGCGGTCGCCATGTTTATAGCCGAGCAGCTGAAAGCCTGAAACGAGTCAGTCTAGAGCTCGGGGGAAAATCGCCGAACATCGTTTTTGATGATGCCAACATAGAAAATGCCGTCAAGGGTGTCATCTCTGGGATCTTTGCCGCTACAGGTCAGACTTGTATTGCTGGGTCTAGATTACTGGTGCAAGAGTCGATTCACGATGAATTCGTGGATAAGCTGGTCAAGTTTGCACGTACCGCAAAAATGGGTAATCCAATGTCAGTAGATACCCAAGTGGGTCCGGTGACCACTCATCCACAATATGAAAAAGTGCTCAGTTATCTTGAGATCGCGCGGGCCGAAGGTGTTGAATGCGTACTTGGGGGTAGTAAAGCTGAACGTCCTGAATGTGGGGATGGCTGGTTTGTGGAACCCACGATCTATACCGGTGTCAAAAATACAATGCGAATCGCCCAAGAAGAAGTGTTTGGTCCCGTGCTGTCAGTTATTCCATTCAAAGATGAGGAGGACGCAATCACAATCGGTAATGATGTGGTGTACGGACTCGCAGCTGGTATCTGGACAGAAAGTATGCGTCGAGCCCTGCATGTGTCACAGCACCTACAGGCTGGGACCGTTTGGGTAAATCTGTACCGAGCCTTTAGTTACATGGCACCGTTTGGAGGCTATAAACAATCTGGCCTCGGACGAGAAGGTGGTCAGGAAGCGATCCGGGAGTACTTACAAACAAAAACAACCTGGATCTCTACATCCGATACTGTACCAAATCCATTTGTAATGCGTTAGTCATGGTTGTTTCGCAACCTTAGCAGGAATGTTCATCTGTAGAACGATAGATACCAAGCTAGCATCGCATCACCAGCGATACTGACTGCTAGTGCTGCAACCGCAAGAAATGTCCCAAATGGCAACGTCGCCGTTCTTGTGCGACGACCTCCAATAATCAGCCCTAAACCAACAATCGACCCAGTCAACGAAGCTAGCAGTAATGTCAATAACATAAGTGGCCAACCAAGAAACGCCCCGATCATAGCTAGCATTTTGACATCACCCATACCAAGGCCCTGGTGCCCCCGTAATCGCGTATACAACGCATTGAGCATGAGAAGTATCCCTGCCCCAAGAGTGATCCCAAGCAGTGAAGATAGCCACCCAGGCACCAGAAACAAACTCGCACCAAAACCAAAAGCAATGCCAGGGAGTGTCACACTATTAGGTAATACTCGATGTTTCAGGTCAATCACAAAGAGCACGATGAGTGCACAGGAAAAAACCAGTCGAACGGAAAAAAGCGCTACGTCGCCAAATGCAAAAGCACTCATGGCAAATGCAACCCCCGTAACAATTTCAACTGCGGGATACATCACTGAGATTGGTGTAAAACAACTGCGACACCGGCCACCAAGGAGCCCCCAACTTAAGATTGGTATTTTTTCAAACCAAGACAGCCTATATCCGCATGCAGGACACTGTGAGAATGGCCAGGCAACTGATGCTGCACGTGGCAATCGGTAAATACAGACACTCAGAAAGCTCCCTACGAGGGTCCCAAGCAATCCGAACAGAAGAATCATTCTGAACGGCATGAAGCTTAATTAAGGATTCGCAGTTTGTGCTTGCGCAAGTTCGTATTCAATTGCAGCTTGAAAGAACTGAGGTTCAAGACCGCCACGAATCATACGACCATTGATAAAAAAGGTAGGTGTGCTACTCACACCAACTGACTGACCTAGTGCAACATCCGCGCGTACTTGTTCAAGCACTGTTGGATATTGCTCATCAAAATCATTTACTCCGCCAACTTGACGAACTCCTTGACGGACTAACTCTGGCGTCATCGCCGGCTGATTATCAAAAAGCCACTCCTCAAGCGCCTCTGCTTGATTATTCACACGTGCCATCCGCACAGCAGCTGCCGCCTCACAGGCTGCACTATGAACCCCGCCAGCATTGCACTCTGACTCAAGAGGGAAATCCCTGGTCACAAAGCGGACTTGACCAGGATGTGACACCTGAAAGTTCTCGAGTAATGCTTTGTACTGCAGGTACGTATTCCTACACGGTGGACACTGGTAATCATTAAACTTCACAATCAGAACACGTTCACCTTCGTTTGGCACAGGAAGTGGCACGTACGGTTGCTGCATGTACCACTGTTCGAAGTCTGCCAATGGAGCACCTTCACTACTGCCCTGCTCCGTACCCGCATGAGTATGAACACTCGTGTCACTCTCCATCACTTCGACGATTACGTTTGTTCGTGGAAGAAATGTGACAAGTGAACCTGCTCCAACAAGCCAAAACAATGCGAACATTAAAGCACCAGGACTTGAGGTCAGCGCACGAAGATCCGTGAATAAACGTGAAGGAAGCGTCCGAAATGGTAGAGATGTAGCTCCTGAAGCAACAAAGAAAAGACCAAACACCGTGACGTAAGTCACCATACATAACGGGCAAACCCGCTCTAGGATAAATATGGAGGCGTAACCCAAGTACACCACTGAGGCCAGACCAACTACAGAAAGTAAAAAGATATATTCGGAAATGTTGTCTGGTTCACTTGAGCGCGCATGGCGCATCCCATAAGCAGCCAGCACAAAAACGAGTGCTGACCAAATCATTCCAAACGCAGCAACTGGAATACCCGCCACGCTACCGTAGTCGCTTTCGTACACCGCTTCGCAACTAATAGTCTCACTGATGTCACAAAAACTCGCGTAGGAACTGTCAGTAATGAGGTTGTAATGAACGTACAACGAAGTCCCAGCAGCTATAAAAGTAAGTGCCGCAAGGACCATGAACCACAAACGAGTTTTGTGCATGGTGACGAAATATTACGAGTCTTCTGAAGGCAGTGTCAACGCTAACTTAATTTTATTACTTGTAGTCGTAGTCTAGTAGCTACTCGGTTAACTGTCAGAATTTACTGTAGGTTCTGGGCTCCATCAAAGTTGGCAACCGTAATCGTAGCCAACGCGGTCTTGATAATGCCTGTTTGATTAGCTGCAAAGTAGCGAATACCCGTCTGGCCAGGTGTTATCGGATCAGCCGTAACAAGAAACCCATCAAATGAATTAGCAACGTTATTACATGTTTGGTCTTGCGCGAGAACCTGATTGTCCCCAGCGATAAGATGAAATTTATAACCGTGCTTTGATCCTGTACCGAGATCATCTGGAATAAAAGGTACGCTTCCTGTCGGTGCCGTGGCTAACGCCGCCAAACTTCCTGCATAACCACCATTGCAACTCGCTGCAAAAGCTGCCTGCGCAGTAGTAATTGTGCGCACTGATACAATTGCTGAGGCTTCGTTTCCTGACATCCGTGCCCGTAATAATCCTGGCACTGCAATCGTTGCTATGATTCCAATGATGGCCACCACAATGAGCAACTCTATTAACGTAAACCCATCATACTTTCGCATAACTTTTGTTTTTTTAATCCTTATCGAAGAATACTGGCGCTAGAACGAAGAAGCAACACTTATAGCCTAAAACTTTTAATAGCTTTTCAATGCCAAACCTAGTTCGATGCAATTCCTACATACCTACAACTGCGATCGAGCGACTATGATTAATTACATGATTAAATTTCTTGGATTTGGTGTCCCGCTAGCCATTATCGCACTGATCACAACTTTGATCGCTGCACTTGGCTACCGCATACGGCTAGTACCACTTACACCAGCATTTATTACCTTTGGCCTTGGGCTCTTAGTAGCACTCACCTCAATAGCGATCTCACTAGTAGGAACCATATTTGTTCTGGTAAAAGGTATCCGCCCTGGGTACGGCCTGAGCCACATCCTACTTGGAATGGCAATCGCTGGTCTCGTAATCGCCATTCCTGCTTCCTTATTGTTTACCGGAGGAGGCCAAGGTCTCCCAGCAATTCATGATATTTCGACAGATATCGAAGACCCACCACTCTTTGTCGATGTACTTCCACTACGTGCTAATGCACCCAACACTGCCGATTACGGTGGACCTGAAATTGGCAAACTTCAACGTCAGGCATATCCGGATATCATTCCTTTAATCCTGGCTGGTGCACCAGAAAAAGTTTTTGATCAGGCACTGGCAACGGCCATGGAGTTAGGGTGGGTAATCGCTGGCTCAAGCCGTGAGGATGGACGCATCGAAGCCACAGATACCACATTTTGGTTTGGTTTCGAAGACGATGTTGTAGTTCGCCTACGCCCAGATGAAAATGGAACACGCGTAGATATTCGTTCAGTATCTCGCGTAGGTGGGGGCGATGTGGGTACAAACTCAAAAAGAATTCGTGGGTACCTAGCTAAACTCAAAGATACACTTGCACCGTAAATCTACTTATCTATTTGATCGCAAGATGCTCATGGGTAAGAGGTTGAGATAACATCAGTTGGTGAGATCTTCCATGATGAAACTCTGCACTTGTTTTAGTTTAATAACTATTGTTGCACTGCTAATCAAACCCACTCAAGGTGCGCAGGATATCTTGGTCCAGCCACCTCCTATGGCAGTTTCGGCAGGGCCCATCGTAGCCCCCGTACAATCATTTGACCGTCCGGTAGAAAATGCACGTTCTCCGCGTAATGCTAATTACACAATCGAGGCCACGCTTGATCACATAACGCAGATGCTCACAGGCCATGAGACCATTCACTGGCGTAATATTAGCGAACATCAAGCTACGGAACTGCAGTTCCATCTGTACTGGAACGCATGGCAGAATCAAAACTCAAGTTGGCTTCGCGAACGTCAACTAAGCCGACCACAATCTAACCCAGATCCAAATGCCTGGGGTTGGATGAAAGTTACATCCATTCGTGTGGGCTTAGATCCCACAGACCTCACTGACGTCACAACTCAGCAACAGTTCATTGCCCCTGATGATGACAATGTCAAGGATCAAACTGTAATGACTGTACAACTACCGGAACCGGTAGATTCTGGCCAGTCTGTTGAAATTCAAATTGATTGGACTGCAAAGATCCCAAAACCATTTGCGCGCACAGGATACAGAGGTAACTACTACTTCATCGCACATTGGTTTCCTAAGATCGGTGTGCTAGAGGATCGTGGATGGAATACACATCAGTTTCATTCAGTTGCAGAATTCTATGCCGACTTTGGTATCTATGACGTGAAATTAACGGTACCGGAACAATGGGTTGTTGGAGCATCTGGACGTGAAATCGGTCGCACAACTAATACTAACAACACAGCAACACATCACTACCGTGGTGAAGACATCCATGACTTTGCATGGACAACAAGCCCAGACTTTATTGAGGTACACAGTAAATTTGAACACAATAACTTGCCGTCGGTTAACATGCGCCTCCTATTACAACCGGAACACATTACACAAGCTGATAGACATTTTTCAGCTACTGCTGCTGCCTTAGAACACTACGGTAATTGGTTTGGACCGTACCCCTACAGCTACCTAACAATCGTTGATCCTGCCTATCAAAGCCGGAGTGGAGGCATGGAATATCCAACATTCTTTACATCAGGCACACGCTGGTGGGCCCCTCGCGACGTAGCTCAGCCTGAAGGCGTGACATTACACGAAGCAGGTCATCAATTTTGGTATGGACTCGTTGCAAGTAATGAGTTTGAACATGCCTGGATGGATGAAGGACTCAATACATTCTCTGAAGCACGCGTTGCAGAAGTAACTGGGATCTCTGACCACCTATCAAGACGTTTCTTTGGGGGTTTTATCCCATGGGTATTTCAAGATATCAAACTACCACGGGAGACCTACGGGAACGGCTGGTATCGATACCGCGTGCAGTCCAATAGTGAGATTCAAGCTACACCAACCTATCGATACTGGCCAGGAACAGCAACCTCCACGACATATTTTAAAACTGCTCTGTGGTTACATACGCTTGAACGACACCTGGGCTGGCCCACCCTCAAGCAAATTATGGCAACCTATTTCGAACAATGGCAGTTTCGCCATCCATCGCCACATGATTTCTTTCGAATTGCAAATGAGGTCAGCGGCCAAGACCTAACACCTTTCTTCAACCAGGTGTATAGAGGCTCTCAAACATTCGATTATGCGGTTCAAGACCTTAAGAGCCAGACCGTGGACGATAAAATCCGAACAACTGTAGTAGTACAACGACTTGGTGACGGTATTTTTCCTGTTGATGTAGTCACTAAATTCAGAGATGGAACAACAAAAACTGAACACTGGGATGGCCAACAGCGACGAGTACTCTACGTTTATGAAATTTCGTCTGATCCGTTATCTGTGGAAGTTGATCCAAATCGAATATTACTTCTGGATATCAACTTTACAAATAACAGTCTGACGCGTGAACCTCAAAGCAACAAGGCTGCTCTGAAATGGACACTGAAATGGATAGTCTGGTTGCAAGATTTAATGCTGACTTATGGGTTCTTTGTCTGACATAACAATGGCAACAGCCTTAAACGCCTGGAAAGACGGGGTTCAACGTGTGCGAAAAGCACCAGCGATCCTAATTGGTGCGTTTGCCATCACGGTGTTCTCCACATTGCCAATGGCTTTCGTATTACATACCAGTATCGCAACCCATCTAGGTAATAGCATGGCAGCCGTAGAAGCAGTGGAAGGCTTCAATCTTGATTGGTGGCAAGAATTTAGCACCCAGACCTCTAGTCTGAGTGAAACATTCTCACCATCTATCATTGGATTTGCTGCAACGCTCAACAATCTCAGCAACATCCTAGATGGTCAGCGTGAAACGCCAGCTATCACCTGGGCACTGGGGATCAACTTCTTGATTTGGACATTTTTGTTTGGAGGCATCATTGATCGATATGCCAGACAACACGCAACAAAAGCTTCCGGGTTCTTCACAGCAAGTGGAGTCTTTTTCTTTCGCTTTCTTCGTCTTGCTGTTATCTCTCTAGGGGTCTATTGGTTTCTGTTTTCTCTGGTACATGGATGGATTTTCAACAATTGGTACTCCTGGGCAACACATGAAGTAACAGTAGAACGAACGGCATTCTTTTGGCGACTCATCATGTATGTGATCTTTGGAACACTCTTGATAATTGCAAATATCGTGTTCGATTATGCAAAAATCCGTGCCGTGGTTGAAGACAGACGAAGCATGTTAGGCGCGCTTCTTTCAGCGATACGATTCATTGTTCGACATCCCGGACCAATTATTAGGCTCTACTTATTAAACGGGGCTATCTTTGTTTGTCTCATTCTACTGTGGTCAATCATTGCCCCAGGCGCAAAAGACGTAAACCTCACAATGTGGCTTGGTCTTATCGCAGCGCAGATGTACGTACTCGCACGACTGTTCGTAAAACTACTCTTTGTAGCATCGCAAACGTCTCTCTTTCAGGCATCGCTTGCACATGCTCACTATACTGCAAAGCCTGTAGCTAAGTGGCCAGAGTCGCCTGCTGTAACTGCCATTGACAACAGGTAAGTTTCTAAAAGGATCGAAAATATGTCTGTTGCCAATAAGATTGCAGAATGGTTAAACAAGCAAGTTGCTGAAGCAAAGGCCAAGGGTCTGGTCTTTGGCCTAAGTGGAGGCATCGATTCTGCTTGTGTTAGCCGTTTATCCCAACTAGCAACACAAAATTCTTGTCTTGGCGTGATCATGCCATGTCACAGTAATCCACAAGACGAAAAGGATGCCTTACTTGTGGCATCACACTTTAAAATCAAGACAATCCGAGTACCTCTGGAGGAAGCCTACGACACCCTTAAAGGAACAATTCAAAAACCACTGCTAGATACAAAGCAACTTCAGCATAGTCCTGCTGATGACACACAATCAAAAGTTTCCTCTGCGAATATCAAGCCACGATTACGAATGAGTACTCTGTACTTAATTGCTAATCGCTTGAACTACCTTGTTGCCGGTACGGGAAACCGGAGTGAAATTGCTATTGGCTATTACACAAAGTACGGAGACGGTGGCGTGGACTTGCTGCCTATTGGACAACTAGTAAAACGAGAAGTTCAGGATCTTGCTAGTGAGCTTGGAGTGCCCTCACCAATTATCGAAAAAGCTCCAAGTGCTGGTCTGTGGCTTGGGCAAACCGACGAGAAAGAAATGGGATTTACTTACGAAGAACTTGAACAGTTTCTCAATGGTGAAGTGAAAGATATATCACCAGAAAAAATAGATCGTATTAAACATCTCATGGCTATCAGTGCACATAAACGATCGCTCCCACCCATGCCGCCTAGTTAAGAACCTTCTTGTGTGTTAATGAGATTTGACAGCAGCAACAATGTGTTTGGCAGAGATACCGTAACGATCGAGAAGTTCCGCAGGCTTTCCACTGCGCGGGATCTCACAAATAGCTAAGCGACGAACCGTCAGACCTGCACTAGCAACTGCGGAAGCAACAGCGTCACCAATCCCACCGTTAATGTAATGATCTTCAACAGTAATTAAAGACCCCTTAGTAGACTGGCCACAGCGAATAAGGGTTTCTTGATCAACTGGTTGGACCGAGTACAAATCAACAACGCGTATTGAAATGCCTTCTGCTTGTAACTGTTCGTACGCAGTGAGGGCCTCAAATACTGTCACTCCGGCACCAATCACAGTCGCTACATCACGATCGCTTTCACGTAAAATTTTAAGACCGCCAATATGAAAAGTTTCATCTGGACTATAAATCACTGATGTTTTCGGGCGAGAAGTCCGCATATATACCGGACCCTCATGGCCAGCCATTAGGGAAACAAGCTTCTCTGTGCTGGTGGCATCACATGGATAGAAAACAAGAATATTTGGCTGGGCGCGCATCATCGCAAGGTCTTCTAGGGCCATCTGAGACGGGCCGTCTTCACCTATCGACACACCGGCATGAGAACCAGCCATCTTGATATTGAGGTTGCTAATAGCTGCCATGCGAATGAAATCATGAGCTCGCGTTAGGAATGCCGCAAAGGTCGAAGGAAATGGAATAGCACCTCGACTCGCTAATCCCATAGCAGCACCGATCATGACTTGTTCAGCAATGTAGTTCTGATGAAATCTATCTCCAACGCGTTGTTCAAATTTCTCGCTAAATGTTGAATTTTTGACATCAGCGTCAAGTGCCACAATACGTGAATCTTCCATCCCCAACTTGGCAATAGCTTCGCCATACGCTTGACGGGTAGCTACACTCTGCCCGATGGTGTACTCAGGTAAAGAGATTGTTGGCACGGAACCAAGCGTCGCAGGACGTTTGACTGACAATGCAGAAACACTGGCTGCTTCGTCCTCGGAAACCAATTGCCCTTTGAGCTCTTCAATAGCTCGGTCGGTTTCTTCGCCTAACTTAAGGGGCTTACCATGCCAACCAGGTTTGCCTTCCATAACTGCAACGCCCTTGCCTTTAAGCGTTTTTGCCAAAATCATTGAAGGCTGATCTTTAATATGTCTGGCGCTATCTAGCGCCTCCAGAATGGCAAGGACATCATGGCCATCAACAATAGTTGTGTGCCATCCAAAACTCTCCCACCGAACAGCAAGAGCATCCATGTCGTGCTGCCACAACGTCGGTCCACTCTGTCCAAAACGGTTAACGTCTATGATGCCGCAGAGCGAACTCAGTTTCTCCTTTGATGCTACCTGAGCTGCTTCCCACACTGACCCCTCTGCAGTCTCACCATCTCCAAGCAGTACATAAGTTCGATAATCTGAATTAATGTGACGAGCATTGAGCGCAATCCCAACACCAGCACACAGCCCCTGACCCAACGAACCAGTAGCCACGTCGACAAAAGACAGTCGCGGTGTGGGGTGTCCTTCTAAGTTTGACTCGATAGTGCGAAGTTTTAAGAGTTCATCACGGGGAATCAAACCAGCTTCTGCCCACACTGCGTAAAGCAACGGTGCCGCGTGGCCTTTAGATAAAACAAACCGATCGCTGTAGGGATGCTGAGGATCGTTGGCATCGTAACGCATCTCTGAAAAAAACAACGCCGAGACAATCTCTGCTGCTGAACAGCATGTTGATGGGTGTCCGCTACCTGCAGTGCTTGTGGCACGGATTGAGTCAATACGTAAACGGGTAGCAATATTTCTCAATGCAGCTACCCGTGAAGAATTCTGAACGGTCATATCTCCTCGATGTTCATTGCTGATGAATTATGAGTTGCGCAACGGTTCATGATAAACCGCGTAACGAACAGCAACACCCCTGAAAATGCCAGTCTAGCAGATTGTTGACGTCTATCAATTGGTCTAAGTGCATAACCTCTAAACATTCATGTAAAAGAACAGCAACGTCTTTAAACGACACACTATAATTCAAGTAATGACTACGTGGTTTCGACATTATCGACGCATACATCCATTCACACTGCGGTATATGTACTTGCTAACACTCGGAACCTGGCTAGGTGGCATGGTATTACTCGGAACAGTAGCTGCGCCAGCAATCTTTCAAACACTTCAGATCTCCCAAGGACCTGGTGGAAACGTACTCGCAGGGGCAGTATTTGGTAATGTCCTAGACCGATTCCACTACATCTCGTACGCCTGTGGAAGCTTAATGTTTGTTTCATTAATTGGCATGGCTTTGAATGGTTCTAAACCAGTCGCGTTTGCGTTACGTAGTGTAATCATAATCGGCATGCTTGCCCTAGCCCTATATTCTGGGATGATTGTTTCCAATAGGATTACTCAACTTCAAAGTGAGATCGGAAAAAATATATCGCCCTCAACACTGGCCTCCACGGATAATCGACGTATTCAATTTGATCGATTACACCAGCTCTCAACACGCCTCATGATGGTTAACATTGTTGGAGCACTGGCACTCCTGTGCTGGGAGGCACGGAAATAATGTCGACAACATTTGAGGATATTACCCAGGATGTGCTCTCGCGCGAGGACATTGTTCGTTATATCAAGGATAGCCCTGGCGAATTGGGTATCGAAACACGTGAACGTGTTGAAGCCTATCTTGAAGAGCTTCGAACAACACAACGATATTCAATTTACCGAACGTTAAAACATCCACTGTATCCCATTCTGCGAAAAATTGAGCGTTACGGTGAGAACCTTTCCACGGTTAAAACCGCTACTCGTGCAGGTCGTGTTATCTACGCATCAAATCACCGAAGTCACATAGATTATCTAATAGAACCACTGGCGCTGGATGACAACGGTATCCGTCCACCAATCATCGCTGCAGGTATCAATCTCTTCGGAGGGCCGCTCGGGCTACTACACCGGCACGTCACTGGTGCCATTCCCATACGAAGAAATACCAAGGATCCGGTCTATCTCATTACATTGAAGGCGTACGTTGCAGAACTACTCCACCGACATGATCTGTTCTTCTACCCAGAAGGTGGACGGAGCTACAGTGGCGAACTCAAAGGTCCAAAAACAGGTTTCCTGAAAGCTGCGTTGCAAGGGAAACACCCTAATGTGGTAATAGTGCCAACTGCGGTCTCATACGATCTCGTACTAGAGGACCATGTACTAGCGCATCAGGGCATAAAACGACGACAGAGACCTTTTCGTCATGAACTAGCAGAAATGGTACGTTACGCAGTCGGCTACAAATCTCGTGTTTATGTAACATTCGGTCAACCCATTACCACTGACAGTATTGACCCAGACTCGCGTCGTGCAGTACTTAATTTAGCGCACACAATTATGAATGAAATCGGAAACCTGTACAAAGTGCTCCCAACTGCACTGATCGCAACTGCGATGCGACCCTCGATTTCTAAACGCAACCTCCAAAACAATGCAAATATGCTTATTGACACACTTGGATCTGCTGGTGCAAATATGGGCGTTAGTAACGGAGAAGAAGCAATTGAACTTGCTGTGGAAGCTCTGGAATCTCGAGGTATTGTCGTAGTCGAGCGTGGTCACTTTCGGGTACGCGATCGCAATGTGCTCAAATATTACGCAAGGTCTTTAGAACATCTTCTCAAACCACAATCTTCTCGAAAAAACTGATCTTCATATAAGCTGCAGTCAACCTTAGCTCTTAAAACTAAAAAGCTTGAGATCGACATGTACAATTAGTGCACTCACTAAGTAAATAAGGTTCAGCCATCCGATTGCTTGAAAGATCCCTGGACCAAGCATTACGTAAACACCAACTGGAAAAAACGATACCGCGAACAACATGTACATTGCCAAGTGAGCACCACGTACTGAAGCAACCGCAGAGACACTGCTTGCAAGTATCATCAACGATCCAAACAACATCGCTTTAGTAAAGATAAGCTGACCATCTGGAGTAATAGTTGCTTGGGGCCCTGCAACAAAATCAATATAGGGACTCTGAAAAATAAAAATTACCCATAAAACTATCGCGCCCACCGATGCAATCACCCCAAGTGATCGACCAGCTATCCCAACTGATCTTCCCCTGCTATCAGAACCTGCCACTACCACCTCAGATTAAATTCGCCTGCTAGGGGTGTTCGATCCAGTCAGCAATAAAAATATTCGTGTCACCTTCCCTGGCAGCATTACGGTTAGATGAAAAGACTAATTGCTTCCCATCAGGTGAAAACATAGGGAAACTATCGAATGTTGGGTTCCAAGTAATTCGCTCAAGCCCATTTCCATCAACACCAATCATGTAAAGATCAAAATCCCGTCCTTTGGGATCATGTACATTTGATGAAAAGATAATTCGCTTGCCGTCAGGATGAAAGTACGGTGCAAAATTGGCATGGCCATGTTTTGTAACCTGGTGCAAATTACTACCATCACTGTTCATTACAAAAATCTCAAGCTCATTAGGACGCCAGATTCCCTTTGTTAGCAACGATAAATAGTCGTTAAGCTCAAGGCCTGGTTCCATGGATCGTCCACGAAAAACAATTTTTGAGCCATCCTTGGAAAAAAAAGGGCCTCCATCAGGTCCAGGTCGATGCGTCAAGCGTCGAACGTTCGAACCATCACCATTCATTGAATATATTTCTAGGTCTCCATCACGCACACTAGTAAAAACAATCTGCCCATCTGGACCAATAGTGGCTTCAGCATCGTAACCAGCTTCAGTTGTAAGACGCTCTAAAGAAGAACCGTCCGTCTTTGCACGAAAGATGTCATAGCTTGGATATATAGGCCAGACGTATCCATATTCGTAACTAGGTGACGGGGGACATTCTGGAGATTCCAAATGAGTCGAAGCGAACACAATGTGCTGATCACTAGGAAAGAAAAACCCGCACGTTGTCCGACCAGTCCCAGTACTAACAGACCGAACATCGCTACCATCAATCTTCATAGTGAAAATCTGATCGCAAGGTACGTCTGGTGGGTGTGTTCGTTGAAAAACTAATCGCTTCCCATCAGGTGAAAAGTAAGCCTCAGCATTCTCACCACCAAACGTCAATTGCTTCACATTAGCGAGATGGATCTCAGAGGCTAAATGCGGCTCCTGTAAAGTCGAAACAAGAGGTGTCGCATTTACGGTCAAAATGGCTAATGCCACAAAAAATGAAAGAACTACTATGGAATCACGCATACTTATAAGTCCATTTCTCTGATAGCCTATTTTATCTGTCCATGAACGTTAACATATCTCTGGCTTTCGCTTGTAGGGTCGCCACAGCCGTGCAGAATTCTGGTGGGCGTGCGCTGATCGTGGGTGGATGGGTTCGTGACCAATTGCGAGGATGCCCCTCGGAAGATATCGACCTAGAGGTTTTTGGTATTCCGCAGCAAGAACTCCCCCGCTTACTAGAAAAATTTGGGCGTGTTGAGGCCGTTGGAAAAAGTTTCCCGGTTTATAAACTCGTTAGTGAAAAAGGACATTGCCTCGACGTAGCCTTACCCCGCTTGGAATCAAAGAAAGGACAAGGCCACACGGGTTTTGAAGTACGCGGAAACCCAGAGATAACACCAAGCACTGCGGCGCGCCGACGTGATTTCACTGTGAATGCTATTTCATGGGATCCACTTTCAGAGACTTATGTGGATCCGTTTGACGGTCGCAAGGATCTCAACAATCGATTACTAAGAGCCGTTGACCCAACCACTTTTGGCGATGACAGTCTGAGAGTGCTTCGTGCGGTTCAATTTGCAGCCAGATTCGAATTTACTCTCGAAGACACTACGGCAACCTTATGTCGTAATACATCACTAAACGACCTGTCAGCGGAACGTGTTTGGGATGAACTTGAGAAACTTCTACTGCTAGCAGACCGCCCTTCGATAGGGTTTGCCCTTGCACTAGATTTCGGCGTTATAGATCAGTGGCTACCTGAACTTCGAGCCTTGGTCGGGTGCCCGCAAGAAGCTGAATGGCATCCAGAAGGTGACGTCTGGACACATACCTGTCTAGTCATCGATCAAGCACGTTCTTTAAATGGTGATCTCTCTCGGCCCTTAATAACGACCATCATGCTTGCTGCCCTCTGCCACGATCTTGGAAAACCAGCTACAACTGCAGTCATTGACGGCCGGATCCGTTCTTTGAATCATGAGGAGGCTGGAGTAAAGCCAACCGTACAACTACTTGACAGGTTAAATATCTACACCCTTAACGGGTACGACGTGAGGAAACAAGTGCTTGGTCTCGTGGCACATCATCTGAAGCCGGGAATGTTCTATAAAGCTCCAACAGTCACTGATGGCGCATTTAGGCGTCTTGCACAAAAGGTTGACCTTGAGCTTCTCGCACGGCTCGCGCGCGCTGACTGTCTTGGACGTACAGGTGATTTTGACTGCTCCGCAATGGACTGGTTTATCAAACGGGCACGGGCGCTTGGTGTAGAACACGAACCCCCTAAACCACTGCTAATGGGTCGTCATCTGATCAAACTCGGCCTAACCCCAGGGCCGAAGCTTGGAAGAATCCTGAAAAAAGTGTACGAAAAGCAACTAGATGGTCAGATCAAAACCCTAGAAGAAAGTATCGTGAAAGCCCAGGAATTACTTAAGTAATGTATTGATGTTCTGGCCCTCTATAAGGTGAGGCTACCTATTAGGGAATCTAAGGCCGAAACTGAGAGAACGGATCGTCAGGATAGTACTTGGGCATCACTCTTTCCACTGCAACATACCACCCAAGCTCAGCAAGTAGCTGTAGATCTTCTACAGCACCCATGTAATTCCAATTAGTCCGAAAATCATCACTCGGCTGATGGTAATCGTTTTCATTGTACTGGTCGGCTAACCTCCTACCGTGTTCTGCATCTTGACCTATATAGTCTGTTGGACTTCCAAGAGAGACAGCAGGGATTCCAGCTTTTGCCATCGGAAAATGATCCGATCGAAAGAAGTAACCACGCTCAGGTGCTGGATCTAGTCCAACGATTCGATTACGGACTTTCGCTAAAGAGTCTGCCAACACACCGAGAGTAGACCTTTCAGCACCGAGTAACACGATATCCCTTGTCCGACCATAAAGATTAAGTCCATCCACGTTGATATTGGCCGCCCACTGATTCAATGGTAGCGGAGAATGTAATGCAAAATACTCAGCACCTAACAAACCAGCTTCTTCTGCGGTCGTAAAAACAACATAGATAGAACGAACAGGACGTGTGTGAGAACGTGCTAAAGCCTGTGAAATTTCAAGAAGCCCCGCTACACCTGACGCGTTATCTACTGCTCCATTAAAGATCTGATCGGATGTGACTAATGCTTCTGATGATGCAGTAATCATTCCTAAGTGATCGTAATGTGCGGTAAAAAGAACCCCCTGAGATGTATCTGTACCCTCCAAAACACCAATGACATTAGATGCAGTGCTACGCACAACATCCTGTTGTATTGATCCTGATACAAGAACACCAAGTGGTACCGGCCTAGCACCCCGCTGTAATGCATTAGAACGTAACACATCTAAATCGTAACCAGCGTGACTCGTAAGACGACGTGCAGCTGGTTCAGATACCCAGGCCTTCAGTGTCAATACTGACTCTTCAACATCTTGTAACAACGAATATTGAGGACCGCTCCACGAGGACTGGACAACTTGCCATGGATAAGTTGCCGATTCATCGGTATGAATCAAAATCACACCAGCAGCC
>CEUS01153684.1_pt1 | contig 16438 bp, 15 predicted proteins | sample 427031 | NCBI WGS metagenome assembly CEUS01 (sample SAMEA2622837, study PRJEB7988) | marine metagenome | biome: marine biome (ENVO:00000447); feature: marine epipelagic mixed layer (ENVO:xxxxxxxxx); material: "saline water (ENVO:00002010), including plankton (ENVO:xxxxxxxx)" | depth 140 m | reverse complement strand
GCACTGGTCAAGTTGGTTTGCCGTGACGGTCATGAGGTGATATTCACCGGACGGCACGAGGAAACGGTGGACCGTGTTGCAAAAACGACTGGCGCGTTTGGGTTTCGAGCCGATCATACCCTGAGTGAGGATAATGAGGCGGTGGTTGATTTGTGCGATCGCAGGATGGGTGGCGTAGATGTGTTGGTCAACAATGCAGCAACCTGGTATGACGCCGCGCTAGGTGAACTCGATCTTCAACGGATGCGTGCGCTGTTCGATCTCAATGTTTTCGGGATGGTTGAGCTAACCAACCGGATAGCGCCCTCTATGAAAGGCCAGCAAAGTGGAGATATCGTCAACATAGCCTCAACTTCCGGAACTAAGGGGCGGAAGCTTGGCACCGCCTATGCTGCCAGTAAGTGGGCGGTACGGGGTATTAGCCAATGTTGGCAGGCCGAGCTTCGACCACATGGCATCAGAGTGTTCACACTTTGTCCGTCTGAGGTGCAGACTCGGTGGGGAGGTCTAGGAGGTCGGAACAACCCGAACAAGCTCTACGCGAATGATATTGCGGAAACAGTGGTGTCGGCACTCAGGATGCCTCGGAGGGCTTTCTGGCCAGAAGTTTCCGTTTTTGCTACTAACCCGTGGAAAGAGGATTAGGAACGGAGAGGGTAGTGAAGATTGACTCTGAGGGCAATGTGTCATGGTCAGCTGTTGTCAGGGCGTCAAATGAATCTCGGCGATCGCGATACCACGTTCCCCGGCGACTGTGTATAAAAGATATATTCGGCCATCTTCTTCAAAGATGGCGGGATCCCGCAATTGGTTGACAGGCTCATCGATTGAACCTCCTCGTGAGGGCTCGACCGGTAAATTGGCGCCTTCCCATGGCAGAGACGGGCGCATCACCTCCTCTGGATCTGACTCCTGCCAGTCCATCCAGTTGGCTGTTGTATCGATCTTCGATAACCAGATTCGTTCTGGAGCGTCACCGCGGGCGGTCCAGAACACGAAGAGCTGGTTGGGCTGTTGTAGGACTGCTGAGTGCCGCATGTTGGGATTAAATAGTTGTGACCCTTCTTGAAAGTCGGTGAGTCCGTCACGTGAACGATAGAGGACACCCGGCATAGCAAGGGCGTAAGTAAATTCGTTGTGATGGAAGACACGGAAGTAGGGACGACCTAGAATTTCTGGCCGGCCTTCAAAATGTAGACCGTCTGTGGATACGGCCGCCCGGGTGACTTGGCGACCGACATCGCGCCCATGAACATACATGATGATTTGACGTTGCACATTGTCCACATGGACGTCGGGAGAAGCAACGTGCACGTAGCTACCTTCAGGGGCGCAAGGAGGACAACTGGTGGGAAAGTGGGATTGATCGAGCTGGAGTGTGCCTGGTTCGTGAGTGGTCCAGGGACCAATGAGACTATCTGCATAGGCCAGACGAATATAGGTCCCGCGGTGGTCCGCGAAATATAGGTAATATTGCCCTAGAGGGTCTGGTAACCAGTCTGGTGCCTTAATTAAAGAAGGGCCAGCGATGTTGCTGCCCATTCTGTCATCCATGTCGGGCCCGATGATGGGGTGGTTCAGCAAGCGTTCGATCCGTACTGATTGAGCCGAAACACTCAGCGCGGTGGTCATGAATGCGGCAAAAAGCCCGATCAGAGCAGTCAGTGGTCTCATGGTGTTTCCATAATCGATAGAGAGTGAGCCTCGGAAATACACATTTTATGGCTGAATCGAGAAATAGATTTGTGATTTTTTCTCCCGTCACCTGATAAAACCTTAAAAGGTTGGATTCGGTGTCTCTGGAGTTGGCTTTTACGTGCGAAGTCCGTGCACTTGGTGGCGTCAAGCGGGATGGAGAAGGTGACTGATGGATTTTGAGGCATTTCAGCGAAAACCACTTATGGGTATCCTCCGCGGCATTCAGTTAGATGATCTCGCACCAGTAGTCGAGCATGCGATAGAAGCCGGGTTGGAGACTTTGGAAATTACGATGAACACGACTGGGGCTTCAGAATTGATAAAGCATGCCCGGGATATAGCCGACGGGCGTCTCGTGCTTGGGGCAGGGACCGTCCTCGATACCGTCATGCTCGACGCAGCGCTGGAGGCAGGTGCGACATTTGTTGTCCAACCCACCTTCGTCGAGGAGGTGGCAAGTGTCTGTGTGCAGCGGAAGATACCTGTGTTTCCTGGAGGGCTGACTCCGACAGAAGTCTATACTGCTTGGAGGGCAGGAGCTGCAATGGTCAAGGTCTTTCCTGCGCAAGTGTTCGGTCCAGGCTACTTCAGGGAACTTAAGGGGCCATTCGATGATGTGTTGTTGTTGGCCTGTGGTGGTGTGTCGTCCAAAACATTGGCTGCCTACTCTCGGGCTGGAGCTGATGCTTTTGCCTTCGGAGCAAGTGTGTTTCGTGAGGAATGGATTACCAGGAAAGAGTACGGCCTAATCGGAAATGCTATTCGCGAGTTAGTTGCAGCTCATAATGAGGTGGTGTGAGTTCACCATGAACGACTCACGAGTTCCCGTTATTTGGTGGATATAGTCCTAAGAGCTTCGATTGAAGGAGGCCTTACTTACTATGACGAGAGTTGTGCTGACGGTGGTTAGGTGGTGCCTTGCGGTATCCATGTCTGGTGGTTTTGTGCTTGAGCCGTTGGCGTGGGCTCAGTCGCCAAGCTTACCAGAGGTGGACCTGCCCGAAGTGTCAAGAGTTTTCCAAACGGCTGAGCACCCCGAGGTTCGTCTTGTCGTGGTGACCAGAGGACTCGCTCACCCATGGAGCATGGCCTTTCTTCCGGATGGACGCCTATTGGTGACTGAACGCGCTGGCAGGTTACGGATCATCAGGGATGGAGTTCTGGAACCTGCGCCGGTTAGTGGTCTGCCCAGTGTACATGCCGTTGGTTTGGCCGGCTTGATGGACGTTGCGCTTCATCCTGAGTTTGCCGAAAATCGATATATCTACTTCACTTTTTCGAAGCCAGGGGCTGATGGAGTGAGGGTCGTACTGGCTAGAGGCCAGTTGGATGGCCTGGTTTTGCGAGAGGTTCGTGAGCTCTTTACTTCCGACCGTCTGAACGGTGGGACGGCGGCTTCACGCCTAGTATTTGGAGGAGATGGCAACCTTTGGATGACCGTAGGAGGAGCCTTTGGGGCAAATACGGGAGGACTGCGAGCTCAAGACCCGAATGACACCGTGGGAAAGGTAGTGCGGCTTACAGACGACGGAAGGGTGCCATCGGACAACCCGTTCGTGGGTCGTCTAGGATATCGACCGGAGATTTACTCCTTAGGACACCGCAACCAGCTTGGCTTGACTGTACACCCTGAGACCGGGTTGATCTGGGAGCACGAGAACGGTCCATTGGGAGGAGATGAAGTCAATATCCTTAAGGCAGGTGGGAACTACGGGTGGCCGGTCGTTTCCCATAGCCGTGAGTACGCCGGGGGGCGTGTAGCAGCCAGGACTTGGCAGGAAGGAATGGAGGCTGCCGAGATTGTCTGGTTGCCGGCCATCGCCCCTTCTGGGATGGTGTTTTACGATGGAACCCAGTTTCCGGCTTGGAGAGGGAACTTGTTTGTCGGTGCTCTCAGAATGGGTGGTATACGGAATACCGGACACCTCCAACGTATCGTGTTTAATGAGAGAGGAGAGGAGGCTCGACGGGAGTCACTATTGGTCGAATTGAGACAGCGCATCCGAGATGTCAGGCAGGGTCCTGATGGTTTTCTTTACCTATTAACCGATGCCGATAACGGATCAGTGTTGCGGATCGAACCTGTCGACTAGGTCTTTCACCACACATGCCCGACAGCAATTCTCAGTTGGCAAGCCTAGTAAGTCACATTGAGGACCTGAAAGCTTGCAGGAGATGTCCTTCGGTGTATCCCCCGGTGGTCTGTGGGGCTGCTGTCGCTAGCCAGGTAATGTTGGTGGGCCAGGCGCCTGGGAACCGTGAACCGATTCTGGGACGACCGTTCGCCTGGACGGCCGGACGTAGATTATTTCAGTGGTTTGAGAAATACTGCGGGTTGGATGAAAGGGAGTTTCGGGCCGGTATTTACATGTCGGCGGTCTGCAGGTGTTTTCCGGGTAAGAAATCGACCGGTGGTGATCGCGTGCCCACGCGCCAAGAAATCGCCAATTGTGCTGGATGGCTCGAGGCTGAAGCAGGGATTCTTAAACCGGCTTTGGTGATTCCGGTTGGTAAGCTTGCGATCGCGAAGTTTCTGTCTTCTTCGGTTCTGGTGGAGGTGGTGGGTAGGCGATTTAGGGTCACCTACGCTGGGCATGACATGGATTTGATTCCCCTCCCTCACCCTTCTGGAGCGTCACCTTGGCCGAAGACCGAGCCGGGGAAGACTTTACTCGGGAAGGCAATGACCCTAATTGCCGGTCATCCGACGATCAGGGTCATTGGCAGTTGAAGACAGTCTATTTGGTATTTGAATAGTCGGTTGTACTCATCCAGTACTGCTCGATTGAAAGCGGCACCTCGTATTTATTCCGGAGCGCTTCCCATGCCGGGTCGGCTGCGAAGTCGGCCCAGACCTGGCGTCGGTGGTCCATGTCTCGATAGGCGAGCATCCAGACGAGTGTATTGGGATTGTCAAGTCTCTGCCACACAGCGACTACTTCTGCGCCATGCCTTTCGAAGATTGCTACTTCTTCTTCTCGGAAGCGCTGATGCAAGGTATTGATGTCACCACCCCGGGATGGGTCTGCTGTGTACATCCGGAGTTCAAAGCAGCGAGCGTCTTCACCGACATTCTGTTGGAAGTCGGCCGATAGATGAGCTTTGGGACCGCAGGCTTCGGGCGGGCCTTGCGCTTGTGGAGTTGCCACTAATCCGAGTCCGACGACTGTCAATATGGTGAAAACTAATCTCTTCATGCCTGTACCTCACTGGGATGTTGCCGGCATGCCGGCGCTTTTTCGGTTCTGAAGCGGCTGCTTCAGGTTGTTAGTCAACGTTTCATTATATGAGAGTCTCCAGAGCCTGTAACAGGGATTCGTTGAGTTGCGAGCAGTCCACGAGAACACCAGTCCTGAGACTTGGCCCGTAGTCGATACTCAAGTTCGTCTCGCATGTCGATGTAAGGGCAGGTGGCTTCCGCATAGACCAGCCAGTTGTCGACGTACAGAGTGAGCCATTTCTTGAATTCGTTGAGGTCGGCTTTGTCGCCAATGACCGCGCAACCACGATTGACCCAGGTGTCGAACCGTTTAACTGCAAGGTCGAGCATCTGGGTTCGGTAGAGGATGGGATCCAGTGTAACTTGAGCTGATAATTGTAGTTGGGCGTCCAGTGCCAACAGATCAGCGAGTGCTTGTTTGGTGGCTTTGCTCCATGCTTCGTGGCAGGAGCCAGGTGGGAATGGGTTGCCCCCTTCGACTGGGTCACGATGCGACCACCGAGGAACAGCCGATATGGAGGCCGCTTGGGGAAACATCAGGAGAGTATAATTGGAGTATTGAGTATGCCCGTGGGAGAAACTTACCTACGTGGGCTTTCCCTGGGCGATTGTTTCGATTCAGGGTGTGTAAGGCCTGGGTTGGCGTGAAGGATGAACCAACCTTATGTGAAATTCGGACCGAATGGTCATTCTTGAGTGAGGTGTGGGAATGTCGAGAAGTAGCCTCTTGTTCGGAATCGCAATCATGGCGGTTACACTCGTTGCCGGTAGCGTGGGATCGGCTCAGGTACTACCCAATCCGTATCGTCAGGTCGAGGATTGGGCAAAGCTGCCTGCAGGGCGGACAATGGGTGCAGTCGGTGGCGTCACGATGGATCCAGATGGGGAACATCTCTGGGCCGTGATTCGGTGTGACGCTACGGCCCCAGGGCGGTTCGGGAACGAATGTCTCGATTCGGATCTGGATCCAATTGTTAAGTTCGACATGGGTGGAAATGTGGTCGAGAGCTTCGGTGGCGGTATGTTCATCTGGCCTCACGGTATCGATGTGGCGCCAGATGGGGCCGTGTGGGTCACCGATGCGGTGAGTGAGGTTCGTACCCCAGACGGGACACGTGGTCACAAGGTCGTCAAGTTTAGCCAGACTGGTGATGTTCTGATGACTCTGGGCACGCCAGGGAAAGCTGGGTTGGGCAACAATAGCTTTAATGCCCCAGCCGATGTTGTGGTTGCTGAGAACGGTGACATTTTCGTGGCCGATGGCCATGGAGATAACACGAACAACAGAGTGGTTAAGTTTGCCAGGGATGGAAGCTACATAAAAGAATGGGGTCAGACCGGTTATGCCCCTGGTGAGTTTCGGACGCTACATGCGATTGCTATGGATGGTGATGGTCGCGTCTATGTTGGAGACCGATCCAATAACAGAGTGCAGATCTTTGACCAGGATGGGACTTTTCTAGCTCAGTGGAATCAATTTGGTCGGCCCAGTGGCATCTTCTTCGATGATCATGGTCGTGTGTTCGTTGCTGATTCCGAGTCCGACGACTTGCAAAATCCAGGCTTTGAAATGGGAATTCGGATCGGTGAGGTGGCGACGGGTTGGGTTACTGAATTTATCCTGTATCCGTGGGGAGATCCTCGGGACCCTGCAGGTAACGGAGCAGAGTTTGTAGCGGTTGACCGGGAGGGGAATATTTACGGAGGAGAACCCCGGCCACGGAGAATTCAGAAGTATGTTCGGGTGAGGCCATAGTTGGTCTTCGGCACCTTGTGGGGTTTATTTTGGTGGCCACGGGGTGGCGTTTTTATTCTCGGGTTGTCAGTCGGTTGGTAAGACCTGATTTAGTAGCTGATGTTGTTTAATCCCTAACTTCTGTAAATATGACAATTCCTGAAATTGCGAAACCCGCCGGTTTGGTTGTAGGTTTGGTTGGGGCTGTCCTGTTGAGTGGTGGACGGAGTCACACTGAGCTTCAGGCCCAAGAGGCAGGGTCTGTGAATCTGGCCCCAGCAGTCGAACTGGAGGTCCGGCAGTACGCACGTGCGCGTTATGGGGCTGACCTTACCGCGATGCAGCGTTTGAGGCCGGCCTATGGATTTTGGCAACATATCTTCAAAATTCCTGACGGCAGAATTATTTTTGGTAGTGGCGAAGATGGGCGTCTGCTTGCGACGTTCCCAACCCGTGGCGACTGGTTGCAGGATGGGATCTGGGAAGAGCCGGCGCTGGAACAGGTGTTAGACGGAGTCCGTCTGCCTTCGAACCTTGATCGGCGACGTGACCGCGTGGAAGAAGAACTGGAAACAATCGTTGGTTCGATTGTCCATAATCCGACTAGGGGCAGATTTTTAGCACCCCATGCTGAACGCTACGGTGGTTTCCTAAATGAGTGGGCCACAATCTATGAGCGGTTCGGTGTGCCCGCTGAAATCGGATTGGCGCAGGCGATTGTCGAGTCAGGGTTGAACGGGCGTGCCCGTTCTCGGGCGCAGGCCTTGGGGCTGTGTCAGTGGCTTCGACGTAATTGGAACCACTTGGACCGATTAGATCCCAACGTTATTGAGGCGTTTAACCAGACCACCCAGGCAGGTTATTGCGCGGCACACCTAACAATTCTGGCAACTATGTATGGCAGTTTCATTCCGGCACTGTCAGAACACCACGCTGGTGGGGTGAATGTCGGCCGAACAGTGATTAACGGTATGAGGTTGGGAGGTATCGATACCCGGGAACAGTATCTTCGTGGGGCTGAGTTTGCCCGCGATTTGCGAGCCATTTCCATTCAACGTTACCGGCTTTTGTTTCGCACCTATGGGCCCCGGTCTTTTCTGTATGCCGAGATGGTGTTTGGTAACGCCGTGAACGTCCAACGTTTGACTGCTGAGACTCCACAAGAACCGGTGTTTGCGATGAGGACGCCCCGCGCGGTGTCCCTTGCCGAGGTAAGGCAGAAGACGGGTCTGTCGACTGATGAGGTAAAGCGCTATAACCCGGCTCTTGTGAGAAGGGTGCCAGCCGGAGCGAACCTCTATCTCCCTTCGTATGTGGAAGAGTTTGGTACAGACGTGTCGTTTTGGCACCGAAACGCCGAGCCAGAATTTGCTGCTGTCCTCTCGGAGTTTGTTCAACTGCAGCCTGGTGTGGAACGTTGGCATACACCAGCTTTTAGAGCAACATTGGCTGAGTTTCAGAGGCGCTTCAGAGAGACCGGAAGTGAAGAGGGGACCGTGATGGCGACGGCCCTGGCTTATATCATTGGTGATTTGTTCCAGAGTCGCCGAGGTGCCATCCTTGAGGAATTTCGGAGCAGCGGGAGCATCGAACGTCTTTTCCAGCAGGGCGTGGAGGAGCTTCGCAAGGTAGCAGCAGGGTCATAGTGCTTCACTTTCCGATAAACTTGATAGAGGCCCTAGGGTGCAGTGATGACCAGGCGAAACCCTATGAAAGGTCGCCGTGCGCCAGGGTCACCCCCTCCACGGACAGCTGCCCTGATGTTGCGCGACGGGTCTATGAACGAGCCCCCACGAATTATCCATAGGGCATCACGATCAAGCTCTTCCCGATCGTCGGAAGGGTCAAACGGGTAGGGCTGATAGGGGCTTCTGGTCCATTCCCAGACATTCCCACTGAAGTCAAGTAGTCCGAGAGGGCACTCTGGGCAGGGGTAACTACCCACGGGCTGTGTGGAGTCAGCTCCGTAGTTGGCCCGGCCCGAGTCTACGGTGTTGCCCCAGGGATAGATCCGGCTGTCTGAGCCCCTGGCTGCCTTCTCCCACTGGGGTTCGCTTGGGAGCGTGATCTCCCAACCAGAATCCAACCGTTCCTGCAATTGGGTTGGTGTAGATTCTGAATACCGCAGCGTGTCATTGAGCCAACGTGAGTAGGCGAGGGCATCTGGCCAGGAAATGTTGGCCACGGGGTGGTCCGGTGGTCCTCTGAGGGTCTGGTCATTGGCGTTAAACCCGGTCGCCTCGACAAATGCGGCGAATTGGGCAATTGTGACTTCGTAGCGACCGATAAAGTAAGCTGGTAGTGTGACCCGACCTTGAGGAGTTTGGGCGGACCAACGTTCGTTGTCGAATGCCTCCCGATCAAGTTCCGGGTCGCTACCCATCGAGAAAGGGCCTGCCGGGACCTCTACAAAGCCGAGAAGCCCGTCGTCTGGAAGGAACCAGGCGTCAGATCGAAAGCCTGGAACTTCAGTCAAGGATGCTACAGCAGGTGATTCAACAAAAGGTGCTTCGACTCGACCGTTAGGTTGTGCTCTCGAGAGGATAACCGCCACCGTGATCACTAGGATGGTCAGGACAGCCAGTCCTGCAGGTGGGGCCGGAGCCCTCGGTTGTTGGCCTAAATCGGGGTCCATCGTTTTATGGCTCAAGGGTGGCTGAGCAGGCAAAGGTCCAACCGTGCTGGCATGCTCTGGAATATAGTTCATGTTCAGGCATTTCCAGTAAGTTCGGTCCTCCTTCTCGTAGCAACAGTCTGAGGTCAAGCGGTCGTGGTGCGGTTTGGCTGAGCTGATTTTGTCCGAGTAGATTGATGCAGCCAGCTTGAAAGCGTAATTCGCAGGCTTGCGAGAAATAGTCTAGTGCCAGGGTGGGGTCTGCGCCTACTATGATCCCGTTCTGGTAATGGATGCCGAGCTCGTTACATGCCCAACCCGCATTATCGCCACAATAGTTGGATTCGAGTTGAATAAGTCGGGTGCAAGCCTGTAAACGATTCTCGGAGCAGGCTTCCTGCCAAAACGGGACGGCATCTCCGCGGTGGCGCCCGTCCGTGGCACCAATCGCTGTCATGGTTCCAAAAATCACGATCCAGATTGAGATGTGAATAAGATTAGCTCCACCGGCTGACCAGTTTGGGGTCAAGCGCGTGAACGTCACGTTGTTCTGTATAGTGTCTGCCATGCGGTCCAAAATCTTGACGCTTAGATTCAAGAGCGGGACGGAGAGCAGTTTGTCGTAAAAGGTCGGAACGCCGAGGGCGCCTAGAAGGGAGTAAAGGCCGAACACTCCGATCCCGTACAACAGACCGAACAGCGTTTTCCCAACAGTCGTCCGTGGTGAGGTCGATGGGTCGGTGACTAGCAAATGGAGGCCCAAAAAGACAGCACTCGGGATCTCCGAGTCTATGAAATAGGGTACTCCAGTGGCAGCTCCGTAGGCTGCGCTCATCCCGAACAGTGCAATTGCAGCCGACCCAGCTACTAGGGTGATTGAGAAAAAATACATCACGACCAAGCCCACTACGAAAAGAAAAAGATAAATCTGAGGTGCTAGGGTCAGGGTCGTGGCTATTTCTTGCCCCCATGTCAGGCTGGTCGTGTTGGTGGCGATTAGAATCAAAGAGAACAAGCCGAGTGAAAACGCCGAGGGATTAAAGATGTGTGTGTAGGTGCCGTTACGCCGCCAGCGGACGAATTCCTTCCCCATGAATCCAGCAGCTAACATCAGAAACTGTAGATAAAACCAGTCGTCACGGAACCATAGAAATAAGTTTGTGCTGAATATGATTGGAAATGGACCGAAGCCTAAGGTGTATCGGCTTCGTCTCGACCAAGCGAGAAGTAAATCGAACACATAGGCAAATAGCAGCTGTCCTATCAGTAACCAGGCATGGTCGTATACCGGCCGCCAGAAATATCCCCAATACACGAAAACTGTAAGTTGAACAAGTGCCTGCAGGTAGTGCTGGGAGCGGAGTCTGAGCTCTAGGACATGAGGTTCTGGGGTTTGCCGGAACTTTAGGTAGAGCACACCCTGCCATGCTAGTAGGCCTGCTATTGCCGCCCAGAATGAGACGCTGAGGGTTAAGTTCGATTGAACCCGAGGCACGAAAGAGATAATCAGCAAGCCGAACGTCAAACTTAACGGAATGCCGAACCTGTGCTTAGCTAAAGGCCTAAGTGGTTGGCCCATTGGTCCTGGGCTGGTTCGCTGATGCATCTGTTGGGATTGTTGACGTTGCCGTTTTCTAACTCGTGACATAGTTTTGCTTGCTTGTACTGCAGTGGGCGCCTGGACGCAAGTGTTGGCCTTAATTGGTGCCGTGCAACATATAATCAAGAGGTGGCCTGTCGGTGATTGTTGAGGCCAGAAATCTAAAGGCTAGGGTTCTCTTGGAAACATCCATTAATCTTTTTGTTAACGGTGCCCTTGGTGTTCTCACGGGTATTGCCCTGCTCTATTTAGCGATGAAGGTCCTGGCGATAACCCTCGGGCGCGATCACTCCTACCATCTTTCTTCAAAGTCGAAGACCCACTAGTGCCATTCCTGGATCAGCTCGGTTTTCTGTCACTCACTCCGGGTATGGTGGTCATGTGGGGGGTCGGATTAACCCTGATCTATCTAGCGATTAATCGTGAATATGAACCGTTGTTGTTGTTGCCGATTGGGTTCGGGATCATGGTGGCCAACCTTCCTCTGACTGGGCTGATGGCGCCGTCTGAAGGTTTACTCTGGCGTTTCTACCACTACGGGGTGGAGTGGGAAGTTGCTCCTCCGTTGATTTTTTTGGGTCTCGGGGCTCACACAGATTTTGGGCCTCTGTTGTCGCAGCCGCGATTGGTGTTTCTTGGTGCCGCGGCGCAGGGGGGAGTCTACATTACGTTTTTTGCGGCGCAGGCCTTTGGATTCACGTTGAAGGAGGCGGCGTCTATTGGGATTATCGGCGGCGCAGATGGACCTACAACCATTTTCTTGGCATCTCAGTTAGCTCCTCATCTGCTGGGAACTTGCGCAGTAGCAGCCTACTCTTACATGGCGCTCGTTCCGGTGATTCAACCTCCGATTATGCGTTTGCTTACTAGCGAACAGGAGAGGGCTATCAGGATGAGGCGGACTCGGAAGGTGGAAACGCGAGAAAAGCTTGTGTTCGCGGTAGTAGCCGCCATGTTGATTGTGTTGTTGGTTCCTGCCTCAGCCCCGCTGATTGTCATGTTTATGTTGGGCAATCTATTTCGGGAATCGAAGGTTGTCGAGCGACTCACCGAGACCGCTCAGAACGCGTTGATGAATATCGTTATTATCGTTCTTGGTCTGGGTGTGGGTGCCACAATGGAGGCATCGACATTTCTTCGGACCGATGTCCTATTTATCTTTGTCTTAGGCCTCTTTGCCTTTGCCGCCAGTACGGCGAGTGGGGTTCTTTTGGCAAAACTAATGAATGTATTTACCGACGACAAGATCAACCCGCTTGTGGGGGCCGCTGGGGTGTCGGCTGTGCCGATGGCTGCACGGGTGGCCCACAAGGTGGCGGCTGAGGTGGACAAGAAGAACTATTTGCTGATGTTTGCGATGGGACCGAATTTAGCGGGCGTTATTGGTACGGTGATAGCGGCTGGTATTTTTCTGGCTATGTTGCAGCAGTAGAGGTGTCTTTGGTCTGAGCGAGACAGCTCATCTTAGAGCGGAAGAGTGTAGTGCCTTGTGGAAGGACAATATGGCAGAAGAGGTATTGGCACCGTTGGCGGGGAAGGTACTTTCGGTGGCAGTGACCGTAGGAGAGCTGATTGAGGAAGATGCTGAAGTATTGGTCTTGGAGGCGATGAAGATGGAAACTGTCGTCTATGCCTCATGTGCTGGGACTGTGTCTGGGGTTGTGGTGAAGGTGGGAGACCAGGTTGAAGAGGACGACGTCCTGGTGTCTATTGAGAACTAAGTAGGAGTATCGCTGAAGCTCGGAGGGTAATGCTGAGTAACCAAGTGTTGAGGGAGACCCAATGAAGAATATGGGAATGGCACGGTGAGGATAGGATGAATTTTGAGTTGACCGAAGAACAACATCTGATACAGGAGACAGCGAAGGAATTTGCACTAAATGATATTTCCCCGACTCTGATCGACGAAGAGAGGAATCATGAATGTCGCCTGGATCGAGTAGAGCGAATGGGTAGACTTGGGTTCTTTTCCTGCGGACTTCCAGAAGAGTTGGGTGGAGTCGGGTTCGGATTTTTGGAGTCGGTTCTTATGGCTGAACAGGTGGCAAAGGTTTCGGCCTCTTGGCGACTTCCGTTCAATATGCAAAATTTGGGCCCTGCGCTGACAGTGGCTAAGTACGGGACTTCCGACCAACAGAAACGGTTTATTCCAGGGTGGGTAGCTGGAACCCAGATCGGATTCTTCGGAATGACGGAACCGGAAAGTGGCTCTGATGTGGCTAGTATGAAGACGGTCGCCCATGACAAGGGAGATCACTGGGAATTGCACGGTAGCAAGATTTGGGTGTCCAATGCGACCCAGGGTGACGCGGGCCTGCTCTATGCAATGACTGATCCCGATAAGGGTCATCGAGGCATGAGCGCCTTCATTCTTGAACCTAAGAAGGTAAATAATTTTGTCGCCACCGATATAGAGACGAAGTTGGGTTTGCATTGTGCCCCGACTGGTGAGATGGCCTTTCATGGCACGCAATTGCCGAAAGAGGCTTTGTTAGGCGAGATCGGGGAAGGATTTAAGATTTGTATGTGGCAACTCAACAACACTAGGTTGGGATGTGCTGCCGGGGCGATCGGCGTTGCCGGTGCGGCCGTTGATGCTGCTATTGACTATGCCAATGAGCGAGTCCAGTTCGGCAAACCGATTTCTCGCCATCAGATGGTGCAAGCACAGATTGCTGAGATGGTGGCTGAGCATGAGGCAGCGCGAATGCTGGTCTACCGTGCGGCATGGCTTAAGGACGCAGGCAAGGCTAACCAGTATGAAACGTCACTAGCCAAGTTGCAGGCATCTGAGACGGCAGTACATGCGGCTAACGAATGCATGAAAATTTTCGGATCCTACGGCTATTCCAGTGAGTATCCCGCTGAACGGTTGTATCGTGATGCGAAATCGTTGCAGGTGGTTGAAGGAACTTCGAACATTCAGAAGCTCATCATCGCGGGTATCGCCTGTGGTCACACACCCAATCGGTAGTGGAACTACTCCTGCCGCCGCAGACTCGCGTATAACCAAAGGGGTGAGGTTTTTGTCGTGAAGCCGTATTTCGAGAGGATGGTGAGCTTCGGTAAAGGACTGAAGCCTGGCCGTATCACTAGGCTAGCTTCCAGTGCTGATGCACTAAGAGGCGTAGAGGGAGAGATTGACGAGGCTGGTGGACGGGCTGCTGCGGCTGGACTATCGACTGAACAGGTCAACAAGAGGGGTTCGATGACTGTTTACCAGAGGCTTCAATATCTGGTTGATGAAGGCACTTGGCATCCTCTGCATAGCCTCTATAACCCACTCGCCAATAAGGAAGGAACTACGAATGTAGTGGACGGGCTCGGGAAGATTGAAGGGCGGTGGGCGGTAGTAATTGGGTTCGATAACAAGTTTATGGCTGGGGCTTGGGTTCCAGGGCAATCTGAAAATATCCTGCGTGCCACAGACTTGGCGTCTCGTCTGAATATTCCGTTGGTATGGCTGGTCAATTGCAGCGGTGCCAAATTGCCAGAGCAGGAGAAGTTCTATGCCAACCGCCGTGGTGCGGGCACTCCGTTTTTTCGCCACGCCGAACTTGAGCAGGCCGGTATCCCGGTCTTGGCCGGTATCTACGGTACTAACCCGGCCGGAGGAGGCTACCAGTCGATCAGCCCAACGATATTGTTGGCCCATCAGGATGCCAATATGGCAGTCGGTGGCGTCGGTATTGTGTCTGGGATGGCTCCCAAAGGGGGGTTTGATGAAACGATGGTCGAAGCATTGATAGAGCAAACCCGGCAATTTTCGGCTCGTCCACCAGGCGGCACGGATACCCACTATGAAGGCACAGGTTTCTTTACTCGCGTGTGCGAGGAAGAGACTGGCGTGCTGGATGGCTTGAAAGAATACATGCGAGCTGTTCCAGCCTATGGTGCTGAGTTTTTTCGGGCGGCGAAGCCGAAGCCGCCTGCCTTTCCGGCTGATGATCTCTATCACCTTCTCCCAGTCAATCAACGTGAGGTATATGACTTTGATGAGGTACTTGCTCGATTAGTCGATGGAAGTGAGCGTCTAGAATTCCGCCCTGACTATGGGCCTGAGGTGTTCACGGGAATCTGCAAGATTGATGGACGTTTGGTGGGTTGCATCGGTAACCGACAAGGCTACTTAGGTAAGGGCTATCCAGAGTATGCGGACTATCCCGGGATTGGGGGCAAACTCTATCGGCAGGGTCTGGTGAAGATGAATGAGTTCGTGACTCTTTGTGGCCGTGACCGATTACCGGTTGTTTGGTTTCAGGATACGTCAGGGATTGATGTTGGAGAGGTAGCCGAGAAAGCCGAGTTGCTGGGGCTTGGGCAGTCGTTGGTCTACACGATCCAGCAAACCGATGTCCCGATGATGCTCGTTGTATTACGGAAAGGAACGGCTGCAGCTCACTACATCATGGGTGGACCTACGGCTAATCGACACAATGCATTTACTTTAGGGACCCCTGCGACTGAGATTGCGGTGATGCATGGGGAGACTGCGGCAGTGGCAACCTACACGAGGAGGGCGACGAAGGAGCATGATGCAGGGCGACCCCTTGGTCCAGTGATTGATAAAATGAACGAGCTTGTGGAAGGCTATCGCGATACCTCAAGGCCTCTATATTGTGCTCGTCAAGGCTTTGTGGACGAGGTGGTAAAGTTGAATCACCTTCGCCGTTATTTACAAGCATTTGCTGGCGCGGCCTACCAGAATCCTACATCTATCTGTCCCCTGCATCACATGCTGTTGCCGCGTGTTATTAAAGGCTGATGCGATAGGTTAAGGAATGTTGTTTTGTCGGGCGAAAATAGGGTGGATCTAGTCGTTTCATCTACCGAAGAGTGTTTATATGGTCGTATTGATGTCGGCGCTGATTACGGGTCTGGTGACGTTGGCTGGAGCGGAAGGGATTGGAGTTGGAGCTAGCGATGATCAGGAAGCTAGGTCTGTGGTCCGGAAAGCGTTGAATCGTGTGGCTTCCAATGAAGAGCAACAATTACAGATCAGATATCGCAGTCTGATGAGTAGAGAGGTGAGGAAGTTTAATGGTGACGGTGAGGTCGAGGAGAGTGATCGAGGGGACTTTGAAGTATTTCCGCTTGATGGCGTGCCTTATGAACGGCGTATATCGGTCAATGGGCGACCGCTGAGCGACCAAGAGTTGGAGTGGGAGGCTGAGCGGGAGGCTGAATTTCTTCAGGCGCTTCAACGGATCCGGGACGGAGAGGTGGACGCCGACGATGACGAAGAGCGGGTGATCTTTAACGAAGAGCTTATTGAGCGGTACGTGTTTTCTTTGGAGGGCGAAGAAGTATGGCGGGGTCGACCTAGTTACGCCATCTCATTTCGGCCTCGTGATGGAGACCTACCAGTGAGGAGGCGTATCGACCATGCTCTAAATAAGGCCAAAGGCAAGTTATGGATTGATGTTGAAACATTTGAACCGGCTCGTGTGCAGTTTCAATTAATTGATCGTGTTCGCCTCTGGTGGGGAGCCCTTGGGTCAATCGCTGAAGCCCGGGGCTCGCTCGACCGAGCCCCAGTGCTGGGCAATATTTGGGGGCGGATCCAGTATG
>CEUS01248848.1_pt1 | contig 16445 bp, 13 predicted proteins | sample 427031 | NCBI WGS metagenome assembly CEUS01 (sample SAMEA2622837, study PRJEB7988) | marine metagenome | biome: marine biome (ENVO:00000447); feature: marine epipelagic mixed layer (ENVO:xxxxxxxxx); material: "saline water (ENVO:00002010), including plankton (ENVO:xxxxxxxx)" | depth 140 m | reverse complement strand
TCAACGCCAAGAAAACTATGACAACCGTGCAACTGCCGATCCCGTTCGACAATGTTTTCTGCCAGGTGTTCCTCGCATAACGTATATGCCATTTCCATTCCGAATTATCCAAACGCCTGATCACATGGTTATGACGTACGAATTTGCCCACGCAGTTCGAATTATTTACACCGACGGAAGCCCTCATCCGTTACCTAATGATTTTTGGATGGGCGATTCGCGCGGACACTGGGAAGGCAACACCTTCACTGTCGACACCACGCACTTTAACGATCAAACATGGTTTGATGCTGCCGGAAACTACCACAGCAATCAATTGCACGTCGTGGAGCGATTCACGCTGGTTACTGAAAACCACATCACCTACGAAGCGACGATCGAAGACCCTGAAGTATTCACGAGACCTTGGACGATCAGAATGCCACTCTATCGCCGGATGGAAGAAAATTTAAGAATTCTGGACTACGACTGCGTCGACTTTTTTCTGGACTCGCTCACGGAATCCCAAGGTTAACGAATCTTGGCATACGTAAGGGGAGGACTGCAAACATGAAAAATCAATCTATTTCGCACATATGTGTGCTTGTTCTGACAGTTGCTATATCCGTATTATTTGCGCCATATAATGGCTACGGACAAGACTCCAATTATGAGCCTGCGCGTACTCCGTGGGGAGATCCTGATATTCAAGGACATTACCTTCCGGGAACCTGGATTCCTCTGGAAATCCCTCGGCTTGAACCTTGGGGAAACACAGATTACTCAGGGCATAATTTTACGTTCTCTCGTTTCTTCCGTCCCGAAAATGAAGACGCTGCTCCTACACGACCCGGCCCACAAGAAGGCGTCATGATAATTGACCCCGCAGACGGAAAAATTCCTCTTCAGGCATGGGCGGCAGAGAAACGGGATGAAATTATGGCCCGCCAGGATGAGCTTGAATTTTTGGATCCCCGCGTCAAATGTTTGCCTGCCTCGCTGCCTCGCGCACACCTGCCTGTTGGGTATAACACGTACCAAATTCTTCAGATCCCTGGAGCCGTGATTATTCTTTATGAATGGAACCATCACAGTCGATACATTCCACTCGATGACAGCCCCCACGTTTCTAGTGATATGAAATTTGGTATGGGCGATTCGCGTGGCCGCTGGGAAGGTAACACGCTTGTTGTTGATGTCACGAACTTTACAGACAATACTTGGCCTGTGGGACACGGCGCACCGCCTGAAGGCGCGCCGGCCAGCTCAATCAACACTGGTCACGGTGTGTTTCAAAGTGAAGCGCTCCACGTCACAGAACGGTTTACGATTGTCGACAAAGATACGATTAATTACCAAGCCACGATCGAAGACCCGAATGTCTACACTCAACCATGGACCATCAAATATGAAGGACTTACACGAGCACCTGCCGGACATATTCTGTACGAATATGCTTGTCACGAGGGCAACGCTCGAAATCTACGACTCATGACAGGCACGGAATTTTAGTCACGCTCCGCGCACTAGCCTTGTGTCTGAAGGGAGAACATTAAATCATGCCTTTACGATCCTTAACGATTATTGCATTTCTTGGAATGGCTATTTGGTCCGCTTCATTGACTGCACACCATGCATTTTCTGCCGAATTTGATGCCGATCGCCCCATGCAATTGCACGGCACTGTGACAAAAACTGAATGGATCAACCCGCACTCGTGGATCCACATTGACGTGGAAGACGACCGAGGGAATGTTGAAAGTTGGGCTATCGAATGTGGGGCACCAAACGCTCTCATTCGACGTGGACTTAATAAAAATTCAATTCCTGCTGGCACCGAACTCGTCGTCGATGGTTACGGTGCCAAGGATGGCTCAAACACTGCAAATGCACGTGATATCACACTCCCAGATGGCTCACAATTTTACGTAGGTTCATCTGGCACAGGTGCACCAGGGCAGCCATAGGGGAACCCGTTAATGACGCGAGCATGCCATCTTGTCTTCACCGGTTTCATGGCGACCACCTGCATCAGCCTGTCAGTATCTCGACCGGCTTTGGGGCAACAGGTCGAAATCAACGACACTCAGATTCAATACAACCGCGGACAAAACGTAGCCCCTATTTACGAAGGGTGGATTCAAAAAAAAGATGGGAGCATTGATCTTTGGTTTGGTTACCTTAACCGAAATTATGAAGAGGTGCTCCATATTCCGGTTGGAGAAAACAACAAAATAGAACCAGGAGACACGAATCAAGGACAACCATCAGTATTTATCCCGAGAAGGCGCTCCGGTGGCGCAATGTCCCGCCGTGAAGGGTACGTGTTTCGGCTTACACTTCCACCTGGAACCGATCCTGACATTGAAGTTACCTGGACAGTCAGTGCATACGGACACACTGACCGAGCAGTCGCCACTCTTCTTCCAGTCTACGCTCTTGAACCCCCTGCTGATGGAAACAAACCTCCAACTGTCTCAATAGATCCAAACAACACGCAGACCACGACATCAAACGGCGTGACCTTAACGGCTTCTGTAAGCGATGACGGGTTACCGGAAAATCAACAAGGTACGATCAAGTGGGAACAGTATCACGGCCCTGGCAACATCACCTTCACGCCCACTTCTTCACCAATTCCCGTCACCACTGAAACGGCAAGAGACGTAAAACTAACCACAACAGCATTTTTTGACGAGCCCGGAATTTATAAGCTGCGTGCCGTCGTTAATGACGGCGCAACAAATCCTGCCGGGTACCCTCGCGTACCTTCCACGACCTTTGAGAACGTCACAGTAACCGTCACTCAATAAGAAAACTCATTCGTAAACTTCCTTAAAGAGTTCAAGCATAGCGTTCCACGACGCAACATCAGCTTCAGGATCATAAGATATACCCTCCATTCCTGCATCCTTCGCATACGGTTGCGTAAACGCATGTTCAACGTCTGGGTAAATAACAATTTCAAAGTCAGCGTTTGCGTTGGTCATTTCTTCACGAAATAATTCGACCTGTTCAAGTGGGGCATACGGATCACTATCGCCGTGCAATACGAGCAACCGTGGAGACACAAACCCTGGTGGAGCAGGATTAGCTGTAGAGAGAATTCCAGCAAATGTCACTACAGCATCAAACAAACTCCCAGCTCGTACCATTTCGAGAATTACTTGCCCACCCCAGCAGTATCCAATGGCAGAAATCCTACCGGCATCAACGCGCGGATGTCTCTTGAGTCGTTCGACAGCAAGGTTGAAGCGAACTCCCCGCAAGAGAGGATTGTCATTCAATAATGATCTTGCCCCACGGTCGTCAGCAAGGTGGGTTTCTACAGGACCCATTCCATACATATCAACTGCATAGCCAACATAGCCGGATTCCGCAAGACGCTCAGCCTGCGCTCTAACATTCTCGCTGTAACCCCAACCTCCATGAATGATGATCACCCCAGGTCTTGGTGCAGTAACAGAATCATCCCAAGCGACTACACCTTCGACAAATGTCTCTCCATGCGTAAAATGAACAACTTCACTCACGACCTCCGCTGAAACAGGGCTAGTCGCACAGCCCCATAGAAATAGGAACAGCACGTTTCGAATATTATTTTTCATAATGCCTCCACCTTTTCAGACGTTACAAACTAACACTTGGACTGGCCACTACACCGCTCATATGTAATGATTTTATTGAACGGAGAATGACTGTGAAATATTCCACCAGACTAGACATCATGCACATCATAACCCTGACGTTCCTATTGACACTGGTGCCCGTAGTTCAAGTTGCCGGTCAACAGGTTGCCGAGCCAGGAACATGGGACCACTATTCGGGCAACAAAAGTGGCCATAAGTACAGCTCACTCGCTCAAATCACAAAAGATAATGTCGACCAACTTCGAATCGCATGGCGCTCTCCGTCTCCCGATCTCAAATTCTCTAATGATCCAATCCTTCGGCGGTCCCGTAATGAAGATACACCGCTTATGGTAAATGGACGGCTGTATACCATCACGGGTTTAGGAATTATCTCGGCTCTTGATCCGGGTACGGGTGAAACCCTGTGGATGCATGATCCAGAAAGCTACAAAGTAGGTCGCCCAAACAATGGGGGATTTCTGCAGCGTGGCATGGGGCACTGGAGTGATGGAACCGCGGAACGTCTGCTTATTGGTACGGCCGATGCATATCTACTCTCGCTGAACGCCAAAACAGGAGAACCGGACCCGGCATTTGGAACAAACGGAAAAGTCGATCTTACAATCGGCATTCGGGACGTAGTGCGTGGCACCAATTTCTCTGCACGACGTCCTCTTGTAGCCGGTGACGTCGTAATCGTAGGCAATTCAATCGGTGATGTAACACGGACTCGTCAGATGCCACCAGGAGATGTACAAGCGTACGATGTACGAACCGGAAAAAAGTTGTGGACCTTTCACACAATTCCAAAAGAATACGAAGCCGGCTATGACACATGGTTGAATGGATCAGCCGAATACACTGGTAATGCAAACGTATGGGCTGGTATCGCTTGGGATCCCGAACTCGATTATCTTTATATGGCAAGCTCGACACCGACGAATAACCTCTACGGTGGCGAACGCCCGGGAGATAATCTCTACGCCGAAAGTGTGATTTGTGTGGCTGCAAAGACGGGCGAGCGAATTTGGCACTTTCAGGCCGTTCATCACGGAATATGGGATTACGATTTTGCCTCAATGCCAGTGTTAGCTGAAATCACGGTGGACAACCGGCCCGTAAAAGCAATTATTCAAGTCAGTAAACAGGCCTTCACTTATGTCCTCGATCGTGAGACTGGAGAACCGATCTGGCCAATTGAAGAGCGTCCCGTACCGCCTTCGACAGTCAGTGGAGAACAAGCCTCCCCCACCCAACCATTTCCGACAAAACCACCACCCTTTGACCTTCAGGGCACAACAGTCGACAACCTAATCGATTTCACACCTGAACTCAGACAACGCGCTCTTAACCAACTTGAAAATTTTGACTACGGCCCGCTCTATACACCGCCCACTGAAAGAGGTCTGCTGATGTTACCCGGTATGCTTGGTGCTTCCAATTGGGGCGGTGCAGGCTTTGATCCGGAAACTCAGATTCTCTATGTGCCGTCACGAACTTCGCCATCAATAGTACGTCCCACACCATTTGAAACTCAAGGGCGAAGGCGCGCAAGAAATGCTGAGACTACTATGGATGGACTGCCTCTGTTCAAACCGCCATGGGCCCGCATGACTGCTATTGATATGAACCTTGGAGAGATTCTTTGGGTATCTCCTCTTGGAAATGGTCCGCGCAATCATCCACTGCTTCGTGACCTTGATTTACCTCCATTGGGAGATCATATTGACGGTCAAAGTGTCCTGGTGACCAAAACATTAGTTTTCGCAACAGTCTGGAAACGCGACAGAAGGGATGGAGGTCGCTTAACACCCAGTTGGGATCCGTGGGGCGATCCTGATGCCGGAAAGAAACTTGTCTATGCATTTGACAAGCAGACTGGCGAACTTTTGCATGTGGTGGAAATGGATGGATTCGCTGCTTCTGCGCCTATGACTTACCTTCACGATGGCAAGCAGTATCTTGCCATGACAGTCGGCGGAAATGAGGACAACGCGCTAATCGCTTTAAGTCTTCCAAATTGACACCAAGTTAAAATGAAAGAAAACTTGTGACCATAAAATCTTACATATCAGCACTACATCCACGTTTTTCAGTGTGGACCGTTACCTGTTTATTAGTCGCCCTGTTTCTGACTGCACATGAAACGTTTGTTAGTACTCAAGGTAATCAGACGGTTTGGGACGGCATCTATACAGCAGAACAAGCGGAGCGTGGCGAACGAGTCTATCAAGACGAATGCACTTTTTGCCACCTTGATGATCTGCAAGGTGATTCATTTGCGACCCCGTTGATTGAAGACGCGTTTACGACTCGCTGGAATGGCAGCAACATCGCTGACTTCATGACGGTAATCCAAATAACCATGCCGGCAGATCGTCCGGCTACATTAAGCAACGAGGCTGTGGCAGAAGTTGTAGCATTTCTTCTACAGATGAATGAGTACCCTGCCGGAGATCAAGAATTGGACGCTGACTTTTCAACGCACAAAGACACCTTATTCACTAACCCAGATTAGTTCTTACGCCAGCAATCCAACTACACTCTGACAAAACCAAGTTGCTGGAGAACACTGTTTCTTGGGCCCTCATTGCTCGGCAATTTCAAGAGAGACGATCTCTGCAAAAGCACCAACCGCATCCAACTGATAAGACGGGAACTCTGCGGCTATGGAATCCTTCAGGAGATCGATAACCTGATCCTCAGTTTGTCCCCGAGCCTTCGCCTCACGCACTACTTCGACCGCTTTAGCAACGAGTTCTGCATAGCGTTTAAAGTCGTCCCATTTAAGCCAGCGTAACAACGGTGTCTGGTCGGGCGGCAATACATGTCCAGGAACCACGCGATCAAAGGTCCGCACTTCGGGTCCACGAACAAAAGCGGGGAAATATTTAATCTCGTCTAGAGCCCTCGCCAGTACTAGTGGATACGCCAGCCCACTCCCCCCCAAATCCCTATCAATACGAGGCAACGACATTCTTCCGAAGAGATCACCAAGGTATGCAATACCTTTTTCAGGAAACACAACGAGAATATCGCCATCTGTATGCGCCGGCCCAAAATAATGAAGCTCAATCCGATCAAATCCTTCCAGTAAGGTCAGCTTCTCCTCAAAAGTTTTTGTCGGAAGAAGTCGGACGTTCTCATCTTGAAAGGCTGACATCTCCCGCATTCGAGCTTTGGTCTTCTCGTGCGCAATGATCTCAGTGACCAATGGGAACTCGCCATTACCTCCACTATGCCCGGTATGCGCGTGGGTATTAACAATCGTGGTAACCGGCAGGCTGGTCAGGTTGTCGAGAGCTCGTCGTGTAGCCTGCCCCCAACCCGCACCCAAAGTGTCAATTAACACCACACCATCTTCAGCGATAAATGCCAAAATATTCGTGCCACCACCACGTAAAAGATAGACATTGTCACTAACATCTAACGATTCCAGCCTGACAAGCTTGTCCGACTCTTGCCCTGAGAGAAGCGCCATCGATAAAAACAGCACCGCTACGATCCCATGTAACATGTTTCTCATTTTCTTCATAATTAAACTACCGGCAAGCCAATTTTCTAGTTATTTAGCAGCCAGCGAGGCACAAAGAATCTCTTCATCATTTCTTGCACATACATGTTTGTTCGCATAAGCCGGGTGCGAAAAATTAACAGTTTTTAACTGTCTCCGGTTTCCCGGATCGCTCGTCGGCGCAATCAGCTCCGTTCGGCTAATTTCTTCGTAGCCTGTTGGACTAAATTTAGCGATAATTAATTCTCCCCGGTCATTGTTTATAAAATACCGATCTCCGTTTTGCACAATAAATCCAGATGCCCATCGAGCACGCTCACTCGTCACCTCCTGCGTCTCCCATAACCGTTCTCCCGTTACCGCATTAAGCGCTCTCAACTGTCCATAACTGCATATGCCATAGATATAATCACCTTGCATAACAGGCGTATTAATTACAGCGTGAAGTGCTTCGGTCATGATTTCACTGTCGCTATTGCTCTTCCATAGAACCTTAGAAGCAGGTCGATCCAAATCAAGGCCTAACATCATCGCTCCATTGTAAAACGATGAAACAAAAAGACGAGATCCACTTAACACAGGGGTTGCCACACTCATTCCATAATCGGCCTTAACTGGTTGGTCCCAGTGCACCTCCCCTGTCGCAGGATTTAATGAGGTGACTGCTTCAGGATGCCAAATGATTAATTGACGAACTCCTCCTATATTAAAAATAATAGGTTGCGAATAACCAGGCTCAGAATTTGATGGCAAAGCTCGCCATACTTCTTGCCCGGTCCATTTGTCAAACGCTACAACTTTTGAATTATCCTCTCCCCCAACGAGACAAATAAGTAAATCACCTTCGACTAATGGAGCGCCGCTCATGCCCCACACGGGAAGAACACTCTCGTAATCTTCCAAATAATCTTTACTCCACAACAGGTCGCCGGTCTCCACATTAAAAACTTTCAGTACCCCCGTCGCGCCAAGAATATAAACTCGGTTTCCATCAACTGTGGGAGTCGTCCGAGGACCCACGGCCCATGTAAAAGTCATCCCTGTATAATTCGCCGACCATTCCTGTGTCCAAAGAATTTCTCCGGTCGACTCATCCAACGCCAAAGCCCGTTCAATAACTTCAAAATTTGTGAGCGAACGCAATGCGTCAACAACAAAGACACGTCCATCCGCGACGGCAGGACCCGCATATCCTCCTCTAATCGCGGTGCGCCATCTTACTTCAAGGCCTGTTTCAGGAAATTTCTCAATAATTCCGGTCTCATTCCACTGGCCAAGCCGACCTGCACCACGCCACTGCGGCCAATCTTCTGCATAAACCCGGCCGATACCACACAGCAGTAATATTAACGACCAAAAGGCAATAACTTTCATAATCTTTACTCTCCCACCAATCACTTTTACACTGTTGGTTACAGTATTCCACAACATGCTCAGAATGCTTTCATTTATTCGCAACATCTTGACCGATCGTATGATGACCAGTTTTATTCGCTCCTTATTGAATGGGGAAAAGATCATGCATTTACAGCAAAGTCGCATCTACCTTGTACTTTTAGGGCTAGTCGTTATTCTGACTGTTACATGTAGCCCAAATGAGTCATCGGAAACCTTTGATCAGGACAAAAACTCTGAAAACGTACAAGCAGAGCAAATAAACATTCCAGATTTTATTTTTGACGACTCTTGGCCAAAACCTCTTCCAAATAACTGGGCCCTAGGAGATGTATGGGGTGTCGCCGTGGACTCGCAAGATAACCCATGGATAGCTCACTCAAACAGTGAGCGCATCGCAGCACTACTTGAAGAAGAAGGCAAAGAACTGGCACCTCCCGTTATCCAGTTTGATCCGGATGGAAATGTACTACAAGCATGGGGTGGGCCTGGCGAAGGCTATGACTGGATGGTGGACACTTTTGCGGCAGAGCACGGGCTCTTCATTGATCATGAAGACAACGTATGGGTCATTGGTGGAGGGACACGAGCTGATGGTGGCGTTACCTTGAAATTCACATCCGATGGTACGTTTCTTCTTCAAATCGGTGAAAACGGTAAAACCAATGGAAGCAACGACGAAACTTTGCTGGGAGGACCAACTACCGCTGCTATGCATCCAATTACTAACGAAATCTTTATTGCGGATGGTTACACAAACCAGCGTGTCATTGTTTTTGATGCTACAACCGGTGACTACAAGAGGCACTGGGGAGCTTATGGAAGAACTCCAGATGATGGACCTGTAGAACCACTCACTCCTGAAGGCCTCCCTCCACAACGATGGGATCCAACCCACTGCGTCCGCGTTGCCCACGACGGCACTGTTTACGTTTGCGACCGTGGGCACAATCGCATCCAGATATTTGAGACGGATGGAACATTCCTCGATGAGGTCTTTATCGAACGAGCTACTCCGGCACCATGGCAATTTGATCTTGAAAACAATCGCTACTTGGTCCGAACTGAACCTGGGCCTGGAGTAGGGTCGGCATCAATGGTTGCGTTTTCCCACGACGCTATGCAAAAGTATCTTTATGTCGGTTCTGCGACAAGTTATCGGAAAATCTACATCGTCGATCGCCAGACACTGGAACTACTCGGTAGCATCGATACAAGAGGCGGCAATCATGAGATGTCAGTAGATTCAAAAGGTAATATCTATTCCGTTGACGGTTATTCGAGATGGCCAGAACGGTACCTCATACAATGAAAGATAAATAAAACCATCTGATGCGGTCTTGCGACATCGATGTAGTATAGGATTGGATCCTCTCGCTGTGAGCATTGCATTGAGGCTTTTCTTTTAAGGAGTACATTATGAAGCGGGTCTACATATCTGCATTTATTGTGTTTTTAACTTTTAGCACGACCTACGCTCAAACAAATACCATGATCGAATGGCCATACGTTGGCTCCGATCAGTCACATAGCAAATTTTCTGCTGCGACTCAGATTACTGCGGATAATGTCAGCAATCTTGAGATCGCCTGGGAGTGGGAACCCGGGGAACTTCCCTTGCCAGAATACGGCACACGTCCCGGGGGTTTTGAGACAACGCCAATCATGATCGACAACGTATTGTATTTATCGACCATGTATACAAGGGTGATTGCGCTAGATGCGGAAACAGGAAAAGAACTCTGGGCATTCGATCCTCGCGTTTATGAGGCAGGCCCTATCGGCACTAGCCCTGGGGGATTCAAACATCGAGGTGTCGCTGTACACGGAAAAGCCGACGACATGCGGGTATTCATTAACACCCGGGATTCTTTGTACGCACTGCATTCAAAATCAGGTGAACTGATCACAAGTTTTGGTAATGGGGGGAAAGTTTTATTAACAGAAGATTTTCCGAATACTGTTACACGAGAAGAATTCGACCAAACATCTCCGCCTGTTGTATTTGAAAATTTGGTCATTGTTGGCAGTCGTGTCCCTGATCGTATTCAACACAGATTTGATCCTCCTGGATCAGTACAAGCATTTGATGTGCACACCGGGCAGAGAAAATGGAACTTCTACACGGTTCCACAGTCCAATGATGCATTCGGTTCAGACACATGGGAAAACGGCTCGTGGCGCTTTACTGGTCATGCCAACGTATGGGGACTGATGTCTCTCGACGAAGAGCGCGGGCTCTTGTATGTACCCACCAGCACCCCAAGTAGCGATTACTGGGGCGGGCGAAGAGTGGGAGCCAATCTTTTTGCTGAGACTCTTCTCTGCCTGAATGCGCGAACTGGCGAACGCGAGTGGCACTTTCAAGGAGTGCATCACGGACTCTGGGATTATGACTTCACCTCCCCGCCAAATCTCGTAAAAATAACGGTCGATGGAAGAACAATTGATGCAGTGGCAGAAGTTTCAAAACAGGGCTTTACGTACGTTTTTGATCGGATCACTGGCGAACCGGTGTGGCCAATCGAAGAGCGTCCCGTCGACACCGAAACGGACGTCCCAGGTGAAGTCCCTTATCCAACGCAACCGTTTCCTACGAAACCGCCTGCGTTCGCTGGACAAGGCACTTCATTAGATGATGCGAATGACCTAACGCCAGAAATACATGCCATGGCCGTGGAAGAAATGAAACAATTTCGGTTAGGCCCCCTCTTTACTCCCCCAAGTCTTCGAGGAACCCTGATGCGACCGAAAGAATCGGGAGGAGCGAACTGGGGCGGAGCAGCCTTTTTAGAAGAACAGGGCTTACTATTTGTTCGTTCATCTGAAGGGGTGTCTCCTAATCAAGTATGTAAAACACCTGACAATCTGCCGGACGTAGACGTGGACTACACCAATAATTGTGCCTGGGGGGCTTCCGGAACAATCTTTAGGGGTCTACCTGGAGAAGTAGAAGCTAAAGTCAGTCGACTTGGTCCAATTCCAATGGTTAAACCACCTTACGCTAATCTTATAGCAATAGATTTAAATCAGGGTGAAATCGCGTGGAAAGTGCCATTTGGAGAAGGGAGTCGTTTGATCCGAAACCATCCACTCCTGAAAGGCGTTGACCTCCCTGATCGTCTGGGAACTCGTGGAAGCAACGGACCAATGGTAACTGCATCCGGCCTTGTCTTCATCGGGGGCGGCGAACCGTATTTGTACTCTTTCGACGCGAAAACTGGCGAAGAAATAAGTCGATCAGCGACTGAATTTCGGACTATTGGTAATCCTATGACCTATGTTTCTAGTTCTGGTCGACAATTTATCGTCATTGCGACAGGAGCTGGTCCAGATGCATCACTAGTCGCCTTTGCATTACCAGAATGACTAGAACAATTCTTGGGGAAATTACATGAAACGTCTACTCGTCGGATGTGTTTTTTTTCTAATAACCCTTATGGACAGTGGAGCGCACTTTGCAGTCATCACCGCTCAAGACAGAACATTCGAACCCATAACGGATGACGAGCTTTTAAATCCTAGCCCAAGCGACTGGATTAATTGGCGTCGAACTATTGATGGACAAGGGTACAGTCCTCTCGAGCAGATTAACCGTAATACCGTCAAGAATCTACAGCTCGTATGGTCGTGGGAAACTCCCGCAGGGACAGACCAAGTAACTCCTCTAGTTCATGATGGCGTTATGTATCTTCCGAGCCGAAGTGGCGTTGTTGCTCTCGATGCCGTCACTGGTGATGAAATTTGGTCTCATTTAAGACGCAGACCCTCTCCAGCTGACGAAACTTTACCCAACAATCAACGCCCTGGGATAGCAAGACGAAACATTGCAATCTACGATGACAAGATCTTTGCCGGCACCAGTGGCGCTCAGTTAATCGCTCTCGATGCACGTACTGGCGATGTCATCTGGGAACACCAAGTAGCTAACGATGAACTGGGGTTTCAGTATACGAGTGGCCCTATTATTGTCCAAGGAAAGGTCATCGCTGGAATTACTGGCTGTGAATACTACAAGGATGAGGTCTGCTTCATTTCAGCTCATGACCCAGATACTGGTGCCGAAGTCTGGCGCACATCGACTATTGCGAGACCCGGAGAACCAGGCGGCGACACCTGGGGAGACCTGTCACTGACATATCGGGCAGGAGCCGATGCCTGGATTCCAGGAAGTTACGATGCTGACGCCAACTTAATTTATTGGTCCACCGCCCAACCAAAACCGTGGGCCAGTGCTCAAAGAGGTACGGAGGGAGCCGCTCTATACAGCAACTCAACTCTGGCGTTGAATCCAGACGATGGAACAATCGAATGGTACTTCCAACATATACCGGCCGAGACCCATGACCTTGACGAAGTTTTTGAATTAGTGATTGTAAATAGACAAGGGAGTCGCTCGCTTTTTAAGATGGGTAAGATTGGTGTCTTATGGGAACTGGATCCAAAAACAGGAAATTATCTCAATGCTTGGGACCTCGGCTTCCAAGATATCGTTGATATTAACGAAAATGGACAAGGCATCTTACGCCGGGAGCGCATCCCGGAACTGCATGTCCCTGTGGATTACTGTCCCGGGCCCGGTGGTCTCAAGAATTTATGGGCGATGGCGTACCATCCTGAAACGGAGGCCTTTTACATTCCGTTGACTCCCGGCTGTGCGCACTCAGTCTTTAAACCACTTGAAGAGGAACCTGCCATTGGTGGGGGGGGCGTGGGTCCAGCAGATCGAAAATTCACTGCGCATCCAAAAAGCCCTGAACATCTCGGCGATTTTGTCGCGATGAGTAGTCGGACAGGAGAGGTCTTGTGGAGACGACCCAGTCGACTTCAATATGGCACTGCTGCCCTAACTACTGGTGGTGGTCTAGTCTTTGTAGGAAATATCGATAGACATATGTATGCCCTAGACTCACGGGATGGAAACGTCCTATGGCAAACACGCACTCCGACTGCAACGGATGGTTTTCCGATCACATATGCCGTCGATGGCCGTCAGTTTCTTGCAGTTCCATCAAGCACCGGATGGTTTCTAGCTTGGAATAATGCTCGACAGGTATTCCCAGAGGTTCAACGTCCTCGAACTAGAGGCTCGGTAATGCAAGTCTTTGCACTTCCCGAAGACTGACATCGACAGTTCCAGTCTGGTTTGTTTAGACGCACCAGTATGAAGGAGACATCAATGCGGAAATTAAATAAAAAAGCAGTGCAACTGGTTGCGTGTATTTCGCTATCTCTGTTGATCGGATCCACATCGGCCTTCAGCCAGGATTTTGAAACATCTTGGGGTGATCCGAATTTACAAGGCTTGTGGAAACAGACCCACGGCACTCCATTGGAACGTCCCGCAGACGAAACTTCTGTGGTACTTACTGAGGAGGAAGCCGCACAACGACGAACCGAACGAGCGAACAGAGTATTTAGTACACGTGAGGGTGACCCAGGTTTTTACAACGAGTTCTGGTTTGAATGGGGAAAAGAAGACACCCGAACAGCAATGATCATGGATCCAGCTGATGGCCGAATACCCATGAAACCTGGTGTCCGCGAAAAGGAAGCCGAGCTTCGCGCATCACGAAGACAGCAAGCAGATTCACCGGATACCTGGCTCGACATGTCTGTCTACGATCGCTGTATTACGCGTTGGGGACTGCCAGCGTTACCCACGAATTACAACAACAACTGGAACATTTTGCAGACGCAAGATTTCGTTGTTATCTTTCAGGAAATGATTCACGATGCTAGGATTATTCCATTGGACCGCAGGCCACATATTAACAAAAATATACGTCAATGGCTTGGTGATGCACGAGCCCATTGGGACGGTGACACGCTGGTCATTGAAACAACTAATTTTTCTAAAAAAACCAACTTCAATGGTTCCCGTGACGGATTGAAGTTAATTGAACGCCTGACTCGAATAGATAAAAATAATCTTGACTGGCAGTGGACTCTTGAAGATTCGACAGTCTGGAATCATTCTTGGACAGGGTCTCTCCCCTTAACGAGCACGGAAGGTCCTTTATTTGAGTACGCCTGCCACGAAGGTAATTACGGACTCTACAACATACTTGCGGGCGCAAGAGCGGAAGACAAGCATGCAGAGTCAGAATAAAAATCTTAAGCGGGCATAGTCCTAACTAATTCTGTCGCTCGCCAAATCCAATTATTCAAGCTCCTCATAAATAGTCTGGAAAGCAGCTTCAATGCGATCCGCTCGATACTCTGGATATTTTCCGGCAAGGTCAAAATCAGCAGCTGCTTGCTCGGCCGTCTGTCCAGCTTGAATACCCTGACGGGACGACTCTACTAAATCAGCGTTGAACCGCTGATATTCTTCAAAATCACTCCAAGAGGTCACTGGTATGTGCCCAGGAATGACTGTGTCAACGTTCGTAATAGTCGCGATTACCTTGGCCAAGGTTTCAGGAAAAGCCACGCCACTGCCACCATTATTTCGATCAAGATACGGAGCATCCTTCCACGCGAACATATCACCCGCGTGCATCACGCCCAGAGCTGGAAATACCACGAAGGTATCACCGCTAGTATGTCCAGGACCAAAATGATACAAATCAATCTGGTCTGCACCAGATCCAATACTTAATTTGTCAGAATACGTCTGTTTGGGAAGAAATTTCGCTCCCTCTCCTTGAAACTGATCCATGCTCTCCATATTTGATCGAGTATTTTCGTGCGCAACAATATTGACACTCTCAGGAAAAAAATCATTACTTCCGACATGATCAAAATGGGTATGCGTGTTAATAATTGCAATCACGGGTTTGTCTGTAACAGTCTGAATCTTTTCGAGAATCGTAGGGCCCCAATCAGGCAGTTTGGTATCAACGATCGTGACTCCTTGATCCGCTACGAAGACCCCTATATTGCCTCCACTAAATGCATCACGATTCCACGGCCCTTCTCCGCCGATGTAATACAAGTTATCTTTTACCTGTTGAATCGATGCCGCCGCAAGCTGCGCCTGAGTCGGACCCTGGACAGCAGCCGCAATAATCGAACCAAAACCGACACCGACCAAAGCGCTAAAAATTAGAACACGTTTCATAAGATCCCTCCTGGAAAAAATACTCGTTCTATAAACCAAAAAGTTCCAGCTGCAATTACCGCAATAGAACCAAAAACAGCGATGCGCTGTCCTGCTACCGGACTCCATTTCCTCACAAGAAATAAGGCCTGGGCTGCGACTATGACAATAATTAATTGACCAATCTCAACACCGACATTAAACGAAAACAACGACCAGGCTACATCTCTCGCGGGAAGTTCCATAGCCTGAAGTACTGAGGCAAAACCGAACCCATGAATAAGACCAAAGAGTAACGCGAACCACCCACGCACGTCCCGGCCACCACCCACAAGAAGATTATCGGCACCGACACATACGATACTTAATGCTATGGCAGGTTCCACTAAGTTTGCAGGCGGATTAAAAATATTTAGCACCGCAAGAGAAAGAGTAATACTGTGTGCAATCGTAAACGCTGTCACAACTATGAGTAACTGTCTAATAGCTCCTCCCAGTAATAACAGGCCTATTAAAAAAAGAACATGGTCAGGTCCTATTAAAATGTGGTGGATTCCTTGAGGAATAAACTTAAAAATTACTGCCCTCGTGCCCTGCCAGGTCCCTAGAAAATATTCGGTCTGGTCATGACTAAGATCAAGAATCGCCTGGGTCCTTAATTCATTGTCTTCATACACATTGAGAAATGTCTGATGTTGTGGATCGTAAGGAAACAACTTTGAGGAAACGACTACCGACCCTATCGAAACCTGAAGATCATAGCTAAAGTGCAGCCTGATTGAACGGCGATCATTAAGCACTTCGGGACTAGACCAAACCGGTAGTAGTTCCTGTCCTCCAGAAATCAGAGATAATCGTGACCCGATGAATGACGCAATTT
>CEUS01550332.1_pt1 | contig 16447 bp, 11 predicted proteins | sample 427031 | NCBI WGS metagenome assembly CEUS01 (sample SAMEA2622837, study PRJEB7988) | marine metagenome | biome: marine biome (ENVO:00000447); feature: marine epipelagic mixed layer (ENVO:xxxxxxxxx); material: "saline water (ENVO:00002010), including plankton (ENVO:xxxxxxxx)" | depth 140 m | reverse complement strand
TTATCTCTCGAGGACGATCACCACGGAAATTGAAGAAGAGGACGGAATCCCCATTTTTAATTCTCCCAATTGGGTTCCCTGATGAATCGACTATCCATGTCGGGAGAATAAATTCATCCCCTACCATTTTTTGATCCTGAGAGCAGCTATAGGCCTGTTTTACGGCAGCAACAGCATTAGAAGCCTTTGATCGGGCACGTCGTCCGACAAGACATTCATATGCAAGTTCGACTCTCTCCCAACGTTGGTCACGATCCATACCCCAATAGCGACCGCAGACTGTAGCTATTCGACCTAATCCAATCTCATGACAGCGTTTTTCTATTTCTCGAATGTACCTTAAACCATCGAAAGGAGGTGAATCGCGGCCATCGGTAAAAAGATGAAGAAAGACTCTGTTTTCAGGGAGCTCTTTCGCTATCTCAATAAGGCCATAAAGGTGGCGAAGTACCGAATGAACACCAACATCGGAGGCAAGTCCAATGAGATGGAGATTACCACCAGTTTCCTTTAACCTGGCCAAGCATATTCCCATTGCTGGCTGGCTTCTTATCTCCCGGCTTTTAAAGGCCTCATCGATTCGAACAATCTGCTGTTGGACAATGCGTCCAGCTCCTATGTTTTGGTGTCCAACCTCGCTGTTCCCCATTACACCAGCGTAAAGGCCCACCTCTTCACCGCTCGCGGAAATTTCGGTTCTAGGGCATTCCTGCGTTATTCTGTCTGCTATCGGTGTCTGGGCAAGCTTGACCGCATTGAAGGGGTCCTGATCTTGTCTATGATTAACCCCCCATCCGTCACGAATTATAAGCGTAACTGATGTATCCCTCAATTATCTCTCCTCTTAACAAATTCTTATCTAGGTCCGTATCACAAGCCTGTTCTCTAGTGAGATCGAGGACAAATAATCCAAATTGTTGGTAATGAAAACATTCTAACGTTCGAGCTGCATTTGGATGAAGGTAATCACAAGATAGGCGGAAAGAAGAATCATGCCAAAACCACGGTTCAGTCTATCCCCTGAAACCAGAATGCCAACCCTAAAAACTATGAGGATAAAAAGCATGGCTGGGAACAGGTAATAAAAGAAAAGGGGTGGAGCGGAAAGACCATTCCTTGTGACGGCTGCAGCCGAACCAGCAACAAATAGCACATTGAGAATGTCTGCTCCAATAATGTTTCCTACAGCTAACTCGCCATGGCCTCGCCGGACCGCTGTAATTGCCGTAACGAGCTCAGGAAGAGATGTCCCAAAGGCAACAATGGTAGTAGCAATAACACTGTCGGGGACATTGAACCGAATTGCACATTCTTCTGCTGCAGGTATTAATACCTGCGACGAAACAACAACCAATATTATCCCAAGAACCAGCTTTCCAAGAATAGCTATTGTGGAAAAATCCGAATCAGGTAAGTCAGATTCATTTTCGTTCTCGCTTCGAATTCTTTGAGCCCACCGAATCGAAAAATAAAGGTAGATCACGAGCAAGACCAGAAAGACTAATCCGATCGTTTGTGGTAACCGCCCTCCACTTACAGGAATACCTCTCAGGTTCGCATAGGGGATAGCCGAGAACACAAGAAGGAATCCTACTCCCAGTTGGATCCATCCTTGGCGATTAACAATAGAACTCGGAAGTCGGGGAGGTGAAATCAATGTTGCGATCCCCAAAATCAATCCCGTGTCGCAGATTATGGATCCAACCGCATTACCTAAAGCTAGGTCCGGCTTTCCTTGAACTGCAGCAAAGACAGATACTGCGGCTTCAGGAAATGTGGTACCTAGACTTACAATAGTGGCACCGATAAGAAAGGAAGGAACACCCAAGTGTCTAGAAAGGATGATAACCTCTCTAACCAATAGATCTGCACCTTTCATCAGGATATAGATAGATACAGAAACAATCGCCAGGAGAATAGACGTGTGTTGGTGTTCTAGGATTTTTCCAATAAAATCTTCCATAACAAATTGTTCAGCAAACACCGAGAAAGAATTAGCCCTTCTGTTTGCTTGACTTGAACGATGAGATAAGCATTGTTTTTCGCCTTTACTGCTAAGCCTGGGGTAAACGATGACCCAGTTGATCAGGAACTATAAAGACACCCTGAATCTCCCCGATACCGCTTTCCCTATGAGGGCGAACTCGGTGCAACGAGAACCTGAGCGCATCGCTCATTGGGACAAGATAGATCTCTATCGGAGAATTCAAGAAAAGAACGCAGCGGGCAAGAATTTTATTCTGCACGATGGTCCACCTTACGCCAATGGGAATATTCACCTTGGCCATGCCCTGAATAAGATATTGAAGGATATCATCCTTCGTTATAAATCCATGCGGGGCTATTCCACGCCATATGTACCCGGTTGGGATTGCCATGGGCTTCCCATCGAACAGCAAGTTTTTAAAGAAGTAGGAGACCGGATTCACACCATGTCCCCTACTAAGATTAGAGGCAGGTGTCACAATTACGCCTCCAAATACATAGAAATCCAAAAGAAACAATTCAAGCGTCTCGGAATTCTGGGGGAATGGGAAGCACCCTATTGCACTTTTGATCCCGAATTTGAAGTTGGAATCCTACAGTGTTTCCGGGAACTCGTTGCCAAGGGCCTAGTACGAAAAGGTTTCAAGGTTGTCCATTGGGATCCAATTTTTCGAACTGCGATAGCTGAAGCCGAAGTCGAGTACCATTCCCATCAATCAGACTCGATTTTCGTCCGGTTTCCATTATTTAATCCCGAACGTTTCGACGCCTTGAAGAATCTACCCGATGTTGCGTTGGTAGTTTGGACGACAACACCATGGACATTACCTGCTAACGAAGGAGTCTGCCTACACCCAAGCTTTGAATACGTCGCTGTTAGTCACGAAGGAAGGACTTCCATCGTAGCAGCCGAACGAGTTGATGCATTCATAGAAGATTGCGGAATCACAGATGGGACGATTGTAGGCAAAATCTCATCTAACTTATTTGATCGCTCGGTGTGCCAGCATCCTATTTTCAGCGACCGCACTAGCTTGATCATGCTAGGCAACCATGTAACAATGGATCAAGGAACCGGGTGCGTCCATACAGCACCAGGACATGGGACTGATGATTTTGCCATCGCACAAAAATACAAACTACCAATTTCGGTCCCGGTAGATGCAAAGGGGTGCTTTACTGATGACTATTCTGAAATGTCAGGAGAATTCGTATTTGATGCTAATCCCAAAATCATCCGAGATCTGAAAGAGAGAGGTCTGCTCGTTGCTGCTTCTCAGATCACCCACGATTACCCCTTTAGTTGGAGAAGCAAAAAGCCGATCATCTTTAGGGCGACAGAGCAGTGGTTCATGGAATTCGAAGAAGGCTCGATTCGCCAACATGCATTAGATGCTATTGAATCAACAATTAATTGGATCCCTCAGTGGGGCTACGAGCGAATTCGTAATATGATACGGGATAGACCAGACTGGTGTCTCTCCCGTCAACGCTCCTGGGGAGTTCCCATCCCCTCAATCCGCTCCAAAGCTTCCGGGAACTCAGTTCTGGAACTGGAAGTCATTGATCGATTCATAGATGCGGTAAAGTCAAAAGGGACAGACTGCTGGTTCACCGATCCTATCGAGAGTTTCCTTCCTCCAGGATTTACTTATAAATCAACTGGCGAATCAAACGCTGGAGACTTTGAGAAGGAAACGGACGTACTCGATGTCTGGTTTGATTCTGGATCCAGCCATATAGCTGTACTAGAGGGGGACGATCGCCTCTCCTCTCCCGCTGATCTCTATCTAGAAGGAAGCGATCAACATAGGGGTTGGTTTCAAAGTTCTCTTCTCACCTCAATCGGCGCACGAAATCAAGCTCCCTATAAAGCTGTTCTCACCCATGGATTTATACTTGATGGCGAAGGTAATGCGATGAGCAAATCCTTGGGAAATGTGGTTTCCCCTCTTGATATAATAAATAAGAGCGGTGGGGATATCTTGCGCCTCTGGGTTGCCAGCGTGGACTATCGGAACGATATTCGATTATCAGAAGAAATAATATCCCACGTAGTAGAAACTTATCGGACCATACGAAACACTTTGAGGTTTCAACTTGGAAATCTTTTCGATTTCGATCCCGAAAAGGACCTGCTTGAGATTGAGGAACTACTTCCTCTCGATCGTTGGGCGCTCTATCACACATCTGACTTGGTCGAATCAGTCCAAGACTCATACGAAGAATACGAATTCCAAAGGATTTACCAACTAATCAACCGTTTCACAACAGTAACCCTTTCTGCGACCTATCATGACATTCTCAAAGACCGTCTTTATACTCTCAAACCTTCGTCAAAGGAGCGCCGATCGGCCCAAACAACTATTTATCACATCAATCAAATTCTGACGAGACTGATCGCACCAATTCTTGTCTTTACTGCGGATGAATCAGGTGCCCATAGCATAAAACAAGGGGCCTATGCCGAAAGTTCCATTCACCTGCAAGAGTTTCCCAACGTCCCTATGGAATGGAAATCTGGGAAGATTCCGCAAATGATGGAGGAAATCATGAAGGTGCGGATTCAAATCAATGAATCTCTAGAAAATCTTAGAAAAGAAAAAACCATCGGTCAATCCTTGGAAGCAGAAGTAGAAATTAAAGGAAGTGTATCGAATAAATCCTTTCAGATACTCAAGAAGTTTGAGGAATTCCTTCCGGAAATTTTTATTGTCTCCAAAGTCTACCTCGTAGTTAAACAATCAAATAATTCTGAACTGTCTATAACCGTAAAGAAAGCAACAGGTAACCGCTGCCTTAGATGTTGGCGCTGGGCTGAAGAGGTTTCCCAAGACCATGAAGAAAGCCCCGTTTGTGGGCGCTGCATAACTGTCCTAAATGATAGAAGCTAAGAAATTCCATTAGAACACAAGAAGATCCTAAAAGTAACAAAAAAGGCATACAAGATTTTGTAATTATCATCTAAAAATCAGTCCAACCCAGATACTGTCAAAAGACGATGAACTCTAAAAAGACAAAAACATCAAACGGGAATACACCGAACTCTCCCAGTGAAAAAACTTTAAAAAAGAAAGAGTCCACAAAAACTAAATCAACCAAATCTATAGCCAAAAAAAAGAAGAGTTCACCAACCCGAAAATCCGCACTAAAATCGACAGTAAAGAGGAAAAGAAAAACTCCCTATAGCAGGAAAAAAAAGGATTCACCAGTTAGGAAAACATCCGATAAATATCCAATTCCCACTGAAACTAACAATCTGGAAAGTGAAGCTCAACCGAAAGATGGACCCCCTTCTGAATTTGAGGTAAACTCGAAAACTGGATCTCCCATTGTATTTTCTTTTGAAGATGTCCAGGAAGTAATTCGTTCACAATCCCACCAGCCGGAAAAGGAATCAAAGAAAAAACTTCCGCGTAAAACTCAAAAAAATCTCAAACCAAAAAAATCATCAAAACCAAAAGGCGAAAAAACAGCCGAGCCACCCAGAGAGCATCGGCAATTAGGAGCAGCATCATTGGCTGATATCTTGGGATATAATCCCATTACAAAAAACCAAAAGCCAATACCCCAACCGACGAGCATCCCGAGAAAGCATCAATCATATTACCGGAAACTCATTAAACTTAGAGACCATTTAAAACAGGGACTGAGGGGCTATCAAGATCCATTAAAAGGATCAGGCAAGGATGATTCAAATGATGGATCGCCCTATAACCAGAATGTAAGCTACGGAGAAACTGATGATTTCGAGCGTGATTTCACCCTCAATCTGGTTTCCAACGAGCAAGATGTCCTTATAGAGATAGAGGCAGCTATTGACCGAATCTTCGACGGCTCCTACGGAATCTGTGAAGTAACAGGAAAGGCGATCAATCGGGAACGACTAGCTGCCATCCCCTTTACCCGTTTTTCAGTTGAAGGACAGATGGAATATGAGGCCTCGAACAAGAAAACTCTGAATCGTCAAACTATACTCCTCGACTCGAATACTGATTCGGGGGATAGGTCTACGTTCGAAGAAGAAGAATAGTAGTAAACCGCCCAATTATACCCGAACAGCTGGTGCTAGCAAAATACTTTAGATTTTATCTAATCTCCATCATCATTCTGATCTCTGATCAACTCACAAAATTTTGGATCAGTAATCAGTCAGGACTAAAATTCGGAAGCTATTGGCCGAACGGAGGTATTGAGATCATTCCTAAATTCTTCTATTTGGCTTATGCAGGAAACTCGGGGGCAGCATGGGGTATATTAAGCGGTTTTAATACGGGATTGATTTTATTCGCCATTGTCGCGCTAGTCATCATCTTCATATTACGAAATCAAATCGGTCTTAAAGACTCTGCAGTCCAATGGCCACTCGGTTTGCTATCCGGGGGAGTTGTGGGCAATCTATTTGATCGTATATTACATGGATACGTAATCGACTTTATTGATATTAGAATATTCGGTTTTCATTGGCCGGCTTTTAATTTAGCCGATAGCGGGATAACAATCGGAGTAATCTACTACTTATTGCTCTCACACGTGAGAAAACCTTTGGGATTACAATAAAGAAAATCGGAGAGTTTACTCATTTGAAATTGGTTATATTTTCAAATGAAGTTCTAAGTCATGGTAAGAGATTCAAGTTAAGTCTAAAACACTAAACTTAGTAATAGGATTTGTTTGTTTAATAGGTCCATTATCTCCTGCAATCGGTGATACCAATTTAGATAAAACTGATGCTACAGATTCGTGCTCTAAAAAATCAGATATAGGTTTGGAGAGTACCGAAGATTCTAAGAAAACTAGCGACTCCGCAGGGCCTTTTCTACATCTATCTGGAAATCTCTTAAAGCGTGCAGATGCGGAAGAAAAAAGGGCCGTAAAAAACAATCTAGGGAATTACACGAAGCGGCCTTGTTCTTTTGGGAACTAACAGCAAATGGCAAAGAATTTTGAAACCTTTTGCAAAAGATAAGAGGAAATCAGTAACTTGATTTCCTGAAAAAGGAGTTATTGGCTTCCTTTCAATATCCGACATCTCCGGATTAATTCCGTTAGATCAAAAACAGGACGCCATAAATTATACCATAGAATCTAAAACGTCGGACCCTTATGTCCTACTACTCGAACACAACCTGATAGGAAAGGGCATATTACAGAAAACTGGATAAAGGCCGATAAAATTACGGTTAATAGGGGCGGCGACTGCTATAGGAAAACCAATAGATTCTGTAAAATATGTTTTATCCATCCATCGAGACTAAGTATCATTCCACGTTTTGAACTTGCTCTCTGACTCGCTCAACCTCGCTTTTGGCTTCGATAATCAGCTTGCTCACGTGAAGGTTGTTGGCCTTGCCTCCTATTGTGTTTAACTCTCGATTGATCTCCTGAGTTAGGAACTCAAGCTTACGACCCACCTGCCCTTCAGATCCAATGTAATCTTGAAATTGTTGAATATGGCTCTCCAATCGAGTAATTTCCTCAGAAAAATCGCTTCGATCTGCGAAAAGAGCAATTTCTTTTAAGACTCGTTCATCGTCCAGATCTAGTTCTAATCCAGCTTTCTTGAGCCTCTCATTAAGAAGAATACGGTACTGAGGAACAATGTTCACCGATTTTTTTTGAATTTCCCCAATCAGTTGCATGAGGGACTGGGTCCGATCAGAAAGATCCTTAGCAAGTGATTTTCCCTCACATTCACGCATTTCCATGAGCTCATTTAATGCTGTTTCAAGTGCAGATTGGGCTATCGGCATCACCCTATCCGGTTCCGGCAACGAACTCGCCTTTCGCTCCAACGCCGCTATCTCAACGAGATCTCTTACTGTTGGCTTGAAAGGAATCCCATGGTTTCGTGCAAATTCCGATAGCCGCTTGAGAGCTCCCTCCATGTAGACATCACTCCAGAACCTCTGTTCTTCCCCCTCCAGATGTCCCATTCGAACTGAAGCCTGGATTCGACCACGAAAAACCCTTTTGCGGATGGGTTCTGATAAACTTCTTTCCAGCGATAACCATTCTTTCGGCATTGAAAAACTAATATCAAAATTACGCCGATTGAGAGAAACCAATTCAACAATTAACCCCAGTCCTTGTTCACATGCCTCGCCACGGCCGTATCCAGTCATACTCTTCACAAAAGGGATTGGGCCTGCGAAACATCTTTATCTCCTCTTCCACTCAGGTTGAGAACGAGAATGTCATCGCGTTTCATTTGCGGAGCTCTCTTCATTGCGTATGCAACTGCATGCGTTGATTCAAGAGCCGGAATAATTCCCTCTTTCTGGGATAAAACCTGAAACGCTTCTAGCACCTCTGAATCTGTTGCATAGCTGTAATAAATTCTGCCACGGTCGTGGTAGAAGGCGTGTTCTGGCCCAATAGCTGCATAGTCCAGCCCAGCTGACACAGAATGAGTCAAGTTAATTTGCCCGTCAGGGTTCTGGAGGATATAGGTTTTACATCCATGAAGAACACCGACTTTTCCTCCTTCAAAACGTGCGGCATGCCTACCCAGAGCAAGTCCTTCTCCGCCTGCCTCGATACCAACTAATCTTACATCATCGTCTTCGAGGAAATCCCAGAAGAACCCTATCGCATTACTTCCACCTCCAATGCAAGCAACTAGCTCCGTTGGTAAACGACCTTCTTTTTTCAGGATTTGCCGCCGTGTTTCCTGGCCTATCCGACGATGAAAATCACGTACCATTTTGGGATACGGGTGAGCTCCTAGTGCAGATCCGAGAATGTAGTGAGTATTTCGAACATTTGTCACCCAGTCACGCATTGCCTCATTAATTGCCTCCTTAAGAGTCTTCTCTCCAGCATCAACAGCTCTAACTTCAGCCCCACAAAGCTCCATTCTAAAAACATTCAAGGCTTGCCTCTCCATATCCTTTGCTCCCATAAAGACAACACAGTCCAGGCCAAATTTTGCACATACAGCGGCTGTTGCTACCCCATGTTGCCCTGCACCAGTTTCAGCGATAATCCTCTCTTTTCCCATTCTCAGGGCAAGCAGTGCCTGGCCTAGGCAATTGTTTATCTTATGCGCTCCAGTATGAAGAAGATCCTCTCTCTTGAAATAGATTTTTGCTCCACCAAGAAATTTGCTTAGTTGTTTTGCTAGATAGAGTTCTGTTGGTCGCCCGGCGAATTCCTTTAGGTGATACTCTAATTCATCTATGAAGGAAGGGTCATTCTTTGCCTCTTCATAGGCTGCGTCCAATTCGAGAAGGGCCGTAACCAATGTTTCTGGTACATACATACCACCATAGGGCCCAAAATGACCTGTACTATCCGGCAAACTAAACCTATCGATTCTTTTCGGGTTGGTCTTTTTAGTCATACTTTAGAGCGTAAAATCTCCTTCAACGGTTGCGAAGTAGAAGCAGCAACCGCGATTGATACAATAGGATTTTTATCAATCCCTTAAATAGATAGAAACTGGATAGCAAAAGTAATTCTGGAAAAACATATGTATCCCTTGGAGGTTTCCAGTTCCAGAAAACTCAACTCTCTTAATTAATGATCAGGATCAGACCAGAGGAGGACAGACGCTAGGAATAATCTCATACACGTAAATATCGTCTATCGGTTTTATATAATTGCTCTAAGAACGTATGGAAGAATCCCCCCATTACGGTAGTATTCAACTTCAATTGAAGTATCGATTCTAGCAATAACCCTAACCTTTTGGAGATCTCCTTCACATCTTTTAACTACCAATGTTAGTTCGTCCTTGGGGCGTAGGTCATCCTCTAATCCTACAATTGAAAATTCTTCCGAACCATCAAGTTCGAGCGAACAGCTAGAAACGTTCCCAATGAATTCAAGTGGCAAAATCCCCATCCCGATCAAGTTGCTACGGTGAATCCGTTCATAACTACGAGCAACAACGGCCTTGACCCCTAATAGCATGGGTCCTTTTGCTGCCCAGTCCCGCGAACTTCCCATACCATAGTCGCACCCAGCAAATACGATGAGAGGAGTTCCTCTCTCTTTGTATATCTTGGCAGCATCGAAAATAGGAATGATCTCTCCTTCGGGCATCAGACGAGTCCATCCACCCTCTTTCCCACCTGCTAATAGGTTTTTAAAACGAACATTTCCAAAAGTTCCCCGTGCCATTATTCGGTCATTCCCTCTACGAGATCCAAAGGAATTAAATTCATTCTCTTCGACACCATTATCCATCAGAAATTTTCCCGAAGGAGAGTTTCTTTGGATAGCTCCAGCAGGTGAAATATGATCCGTCGTAACAGAATCCCCTACTATTGCCAGAGCCCGCATGCAATTAAGTTCTTTTATCGGACTAAGTTCTTTCTTAAGCGCCTCAAAATATGGTGGTTTTTGAATATACGTACTTTCCATATCCCAATTGTAGAGCGTCCCGTGAGAGGCATGTATACTTTCCCATTCCGAACCTGCATTCAGCATATTTGAATACTTCAAACGGTACATATCAGCACGAATGCCGCTACTTATCTTTTCTTCAACTTCCTCTCCAGAAGGCCAAATTTCGCGTAAATAAACTGGATTTCCCTCCTTATCAACCCCAAGGGGTTCGGTTGTTAAATCAATATCCACTCGCCCAGCCAGGGCATAAGCAACAACAAGAGGCGGCGACATCAAAAAATTCGCCTTTATTGCAGAATGAACACGTGCTTCAAAATTACGATTCCCTGAAAGAACACTGGCTGCAACAATCTCACCCTCTTTTAGAACCGACTGAATTTCCGGCCGGAGAGGTCCGCTATTTCCTATGCAGGTTGTGCACCCATAGCCGACAAGGTTGAACCCAAGGTTGTCCAGGTAATCCTTCAAGCCAGTCTCAGAAAGATATTCCATCACTACCCTCGAACCTGGAGCTAAGCTTGTCTTTACAAAGGATTGGACTTTCAGACCTCTCTCGACAGCCTTTTTGGCCAGTAAACCGGCAGCAATCATAACACTTGGATTACTGGTGTTGGTGCAGCTAGTAATCGCCGCTATCAGTACCGAACCATGGCCAATATTTACCCCACTTACAGTTCTGTTTCCGTCATCAGTGTCCTCAACTCCACCTTTCACAAACACCGGAAACCGGCCCTCTAATCTCTCTGAGGAAACACCGAAACCTCCTTGTTCAACTTCGTTACCTAAGAGATCTCGGAACACCTGCTTTAATTTTGGAACCTCGATCCGGTCTTGAGGTCGTTTAGGACCAGCTACTGAAGGTCTGATTGTATTTAAGTCTAAGTCCAATACCCTCGTGTAATCGATATCGCCAATCCGTGGTGAACCAAAAAGTCCCTGAGCAGTGAAATAGTCTCGAACCATTTCTATCTTGCCCTCGGAGCGCCCACTCATCCTCAAGTAGTCCAGTGTTTTTTCGTCCACCGGAAAGTATCCTATCGTTCCACCGTTCTCAGGCGTCATGTTAGCAACCGTAGCTCTGTCTGCTACGGGTAGGTTAGCCGTACCATCTCCAAAGAATTCAACAAACTTCCCTACCACATTTTCACTACGTAAAAGCTCTGTAACACGAAGAGTCAGATCGGTAGCAGTCACACCTTCCCGCAAAGTTCCAAAAAGATTAACACCAACAACTTCTGGCGTCAAAAAATAAACCGGCTGCCCCAGCATACCTGCCTCGGCCTCGATCCCTCCAGCACCCCATCCAACAACACCGAGACCATTGATCATTGTTGTGTGACTATCTGTTCCTACTACCGTATCCGGGTAAAAGACCGTTTCGTTAGCAATTTTTTTTGCAAACACAACTTCTGCTAGATACTCCAGATTAATCTGGTGCACTATCCCCATGGATGGTGGAATTACACGGAATGTTTCAAACGCCTGTTGGCCCCACTTCAGGAATTGATATCGCTCTCGATTCCTCTGGAATTCGAGCGCAAGATTTGCAACAAATGCATCTGCTGTTCCAAACCGATCGACTTGGATCGAATGGTCAACAACCAGATCAACAGGAACCAACGGCTCAATCTCGGTAGGATCCCCCCCCAGATCCCGAACTGCGTCTCGCATCGCCGCTAAATCCACCAAAAGCGGAACACCGGTGAAATCCTGGAGTACGATTCGGGATACGATAAAGGGTATTTCTCGATCTGTGGGCTTCCTGGCCTCCCAATTGGCGAGTGCGCTAATATCCTCCTCTACAATCCGATCTTCGTCGTGGTGTCTCAGCAATGATTCAAGAATGATTCGAATACAAATAGGCAATCGTGAGATTTTACCTACTCCCGCTTCTTCTAAAGCAGGCAGAGAATATACTAAACCCGTGGAATCACCAATCTTAAGTTTTTGGCAAATTCCAAATCGGTCTCGGTTGCGAAACCCTCCCATAAATATTAACCTCTCTTATCGTTCTATATTATGACTCGGATAAGGCAGTCTTGACCTCATCAAAAGGCGGCAAATTATGGGGATCATCCGTCACCCAGCTATAATTAATTATACCATCTTTACCAATTACAAAGGCCGAACGCTTAGAAACTCCCTTAAACCCGATTAAATCCTCATATAGAACATCGTAGGCCAAAGAGACCTCCTTATTAAAATCGCTCAAAATAGGAATCGTGATGCCATTCGCTTGAGCCCAACCTTCTTGTGAAAAAGGACTATCGACACTAATTGCGTACACGGCAGCATCGAGAGCTTCGTATTCAGATATACCACTACTAACACTGCACATCTCGTTAGTGCAGACCTCCGTGAAAGCTAGCGGAAAGAATAGAAGAACCGTTTGTCTTTTTCCGATATTATCGAATAGACTGATTTCCTCAAGCCCTTCAGCTGTTTTTCTATTGAGATTGAATTCAGGTGCTTTTTGTCCAGGTTCTAATGCCATAATTTTCTTCTCCTTCTAAGGTTCTGTCCTCAACATATTGACTCGTAAATTACTCCGCAATAAAAATTGTAATCTCATGAATCAATTGGAGAAGATCACTCGTAACCTTGAGCATTTGATTTCTGAAAAGGAACTGGAAGAGCGGCTTCGAGAGGATCGGCCACTGCGGATCAAACTAGGAATCGACCCAACCCGACCCGATCTAACACTGGGACATATGGTTGTATTTAATAAGCTTCGAGATTTTCAGGAACTCGGCCATCAAGCTGTTCTTATCATTGGCGACTTTACAACTCTCGTAGGTGATCCCTCAGGGCGATCAAGCGAACGTCCTATCGTTACAAAGGAAGAAATTGAGGAAAATTCTAAAACCTACCTAAAGCAAGCTTTCAAAATACTAGATGAAGACAAAACCATCGTTCGGCGAAACAGCGAATGGTTTACCGAAATGAATTTTGAATCTGCTCTCGATCTGGCTCGGAAAATGACCGTGGCTCGAATGCTCGAACGCGATGACTTCTCAAAACGTTATAAAAATAGAAATCCAATCTCTATTATCGAGTTTCTCTACCCTCTACTTCAGGGATACGATTCAATTATGGTCAACTCTGACATTGAAATTGGAGGAACCGATCAACTATTTAATCTTCTAGTCGGACGGACCTTACAGAAGGAAGCCGGCATGCTTCCTCAAATCGTTTTGACCACTCCTCTACTTGTTGGTCTGGACGGTGTTATGAAAATGTCTAAAAGCCTTGATAATTTTGTCGCTTTCAACGAGGCCCCCAAGAACATCTTTGGAAAGATCATGTCTTTGAATGACAATATGATGTGGGATTATTTCCAACTTCTCCTAAATACTCCAAAAGAGAAAATCAATAGGATGAAGTTGGGGCATCCTATGAAAGCTAAGAAAGATCTTGCTCTAGGAATTACAACAATTCTTACAGATAGCTCGTCAGCGGCTAATGAATTAAAAAGTTTTGAAACCGTTTTCAGTAAACGCGAGGTTCCAGAAGAAATGGCTACCTACTCCTGGAACCAACTTTCTGGCGATGATTCTGCCCGCTTGGTAGACCTGATCGCTGCCACAAAACTCTTCCCAAGTAGGAAGGAAGCTAAGAGGTTGTTCGAGCATGGCGCCGTGCGTTTGGACTCAAAAAAAATTGTCACCCCAACCCACTCCATCAATAAACCAGAGAAAGAAATCATCATTCAGGCAGGGAAACGGGTCTTCTTCAAAATAATAGGCTAGGTGGTTTTCGGGTAGATTCTGCTAACAACCAAAATACTGATAACATGGGGTCTGATAGATTAAAGGTGATCAAATGAATAGTAACGCCTATCACAATCTATGTAGAAGGGGTTTCCAATCAAAGAAAATCAAACCTCGACTCGTATAGGTTAAAGAAGGGTATATTACTAGAACCTTTGAGGAATCAGGTGAATTATTCCCTTACTATACTTAAGCGATTTGTAGGATTACTATTGTCATAATTTTAAGTATTTATGACTCCCATTAGGAGGATTGCGTCGATCGATTGGGGTAATAATCGGATTCCGTATGTTCAGAAATTCTCCCAGAAGCCTCCAACAAAGAACGAATGTAGATAGAATGGGACAACCGGCTTTTACAGGTAGCGAAAGAAATATCATGGGGCTTACTGGAGTCGGCCATCTCGGCTGCCACCTTGCCATGCTAACGTTTCCTACCGTAGCAATTTCAATAGCCAGCGAAGAACAACTACCCTTAGAAAGTGTTCTTGGCTGGAGTTTTCTAGGTTACCTTTTATTCGGATTAGGAGCTCTGCCTGTTGGTTACTTGACTGACAAACTGTCGGCCAAGTGGATTGTTAGGGTTGGTGTTCTTGGAATTGGCCCTGCAATGATGCTTGTTTCCCTCTTCCCTCCTGGACCCTTGCTAGCCCTTCCTCTGGCCATTGTTGGTTTATTTGCCAGCCTTTATCATCCAGCTGGACTTGGTCTTATTACTCGCACCACTAGCCTGCGGGGCACAGCTTTGGGGATAAACGGTCTACTAGGTAACATTGGTATTGCCGGGGCCCCGTTAGTGGCTTCTCTTGCGACACTCCAATGGGGATGGAAGGGTGCCTATTTGGCAATTGGATCATTCCTTCTCGGACTTGGCATTCTCGTTTCAACCCTGCCAATTAAAGAAACGTATTCTAATCAGCCAACAAAAGTTAATGAGCAAAATTATCCACCAAACAGGTTGAAACTCTTTCTTATACTCCTCATCGCAATGATGATGGGAGGACTAACTTATCGAGCAGCTACCGTTGCCCACCCAGCCTATTTCGCTGAAAAAATCAGCTTTCTAGGTTACGGAACGGCTACATCGTTAGTATTCGCTTTTGGTTCGTTAGGTCAAATTATTGGGGGTCGAGTTGCAGATCGATACGACCTCCGATTACTCTACTTGCTTTTTCACGGCTTCACCGTGCCGTTGGTACTTTGTATGGCTGCCATCTCCGGCGCAGCTCTTCTTTCTGTTTCTGGAGTTTTTTTATTTTTTAGTTTTGGAATGCAGCCGATTGAGAATAGTTTAGTTGCTAGGCTAACCCCTGACCGTTGGCGAAGTACCGCTTACGGCATAAAGTTTACCGTCGTTTTTGCTTTAGGCTCTCTTGCTGTTGGTGCGGTCAAAGTCATTATTGAAAATTTCTCTGTCGGAACTGTCTTCCTTGCTATGGGCGCGACAACCTTCCTAACCTTTGTCTTTGCCTCGGCACTCTATTTCTACCCGTCTATAAATAGCTTTTTGAATCGTCCGGAGGCTGGCAGCCGTTAGAATACAAATCAAAAGACTTCCTCTTCATTATGGGCTATGATTTAGCCCGATTAATTAACGTAGACAGAACCACTATATCAGGAACCTTTAGTGCCCCAAAAAAATAGCTTATCCGTTTCATCTTCCGAATAGACACTACTAGTCCAACCGAGGATTTGAATACCTGGTACTGAAATTTCGACTAGAATGCCTTGGCTATAGCCAAATACACCGCCACAAACCCTAACAGAATCGATCCTAGCCATAAATACTTCCCAAACTCAGGTTTCCGGTTCGCTACCGCAATTGATCCTCCCAGAACCAACCAGATTCCAAGTTTAGCTACAGCCCAACCGGGAAACCCAAGTCCTAGCTTCCCCAGCATTCCAAAACCGCCAACCAGAACCAGAGTAAGCCCAATCCCATTGGTCATTCCCACCATCTTCTTTATTCTCTCCTCATTGGTCCCTAACATTCCATAGACAATGACTCCCCCGAGAGAGAGGAAGATCATCATAACTCCAACCAGATGAAGAATCCTGTAGAGGATCATCTATAAATACTGCAATCTATGCGGCGTCTGGATTAACGCAATTCGAAGCTTTAAGGGCCTCCTTTTCCTCATTTAGGACCGGAAGATCAGGTGCTCCATTAGCGTTCAGTTCAATCCACTCCTCCCACTCATCCGGAACGTCGCTATCCTGAAAAATAGCTTCCACAGGACACTCTGGGACACAGAGGTCGCAATCGATACAAGTATCAGGGTTTATATACAGCCTATCGTCAGCTTCGTGAAAAGCTTCAACCGGACAAACAGCAGC
>CEUS01041534.1_pt1 | contig 16449 bp, 11 predicted proteins | sample 427031 | NCBI WGS metagenome assembly CEUS01 (sample SAMEA2622837, study PRJEB7988) | marine metagenome | biome: marine biome (ENVO:00000447); feature: marine epipelagic mixed layer (ENVO:xxxxxxxxx); material: "saline water (ENVO:00002010), including plankton (ENVO:xxxxxxxx)" | depth 140 m | reverse complement strand
CGGATCATACGTCCAAGAGTAGGTTCGTCTGACTCGGTTACATCGGCGAGAGTCGGCACAGGGTCGTTAGGTACAATCAGAATATGGGTTGGTGCTTGAGGTTGGATATCTCGAAATGCGGTTACCAGCTCATCCTGATATATCAATTCAGCCGACACTTCTCCACGAACGATCTGACCGAAAATAGTGTCTGTCATACTATGTGCTCCTTGTCAATTCAGAACTTTTCGTTTTAATGAGATACAGATATAAGAGAAAAATGAATTACAAAATAGTCAAAACCCAAAACATCATATGTCAGCAACCCTGGGATCGGAAGACAAAGTATGGTGTAGGGATGTGCGGATGAGCATTATAACTAGATATATAATCCGTTCTCACTTGGGACCGTTTATCTTTGCGTTCTCAGCCTTAACTGGGCTTCTCTTTCTGAACGCTGTCGCTCAGCGTATGGAAAATCTTGTCGGGAAAGGCCTGCCGTGGAGTGTGATAGGAGAATTCCTTCTGCTCTCTCTGCCTCATATAATTGCTCTTACTCTACCCATGGCGATTCTTGTATCAGTACTCTACACCTTCAATGAGCTTACTGCATCTAACGAGATTACCGCTATGGCCGGAGGTGGAATCAAGCCCATACGAATGCTGACTCCTATTCTTGGAGTTAGTATCATCCTGGCAGGTGGAATGTTCTTTTTTAACGATCGAGTATTGCCAGAAGGAAATTACCGACTAAAAAACCTCATAATAGATATCGGGAAAAAGAGTCCGACCCTTGATCTTAGAGAGTTGGTCATAAATCAAATCCAGACGGAATCCAGATCTGGAACTGTATACCTACAGGCGGCTACTATCGACCCCGTCACCAACGAAATGACTGAAGTGGTTATATACGATTTAAGCAACCCCTACTCATATCGAACCACTTATGCTCTCAGTGGGAAAATGGAATTTAACAAAGAACGTACTGACCTCTACTTAACTCTATATGATGGTGAAGTACGAGAAGTAGGATCTGATCGATCTGGCGAATTTAAAAGGTCTGAATTTAAAACTCAGATACTACCCCTAAGAGGTGTTGGTGACCATTTAGAACGCCAACAGGAAGGAACTGTTAGAAGTGATAGAGAGATGTCTGTTTCTATGCTTTGGGATGCAATCAAAGAGAGAAATACAAGAATCAATCTTACCAAAGAGAGCAACTACGAACGAGCTCGAATAGCTCTCGATCAGACTCTTGGCTTAACTCCAGAGGGTTCACCAAAACTTTATTACTCTAATGTTGATGAAAAAGGGAAAATTCCTGGGGAAGACTTCCTAACTGATAGCGACGAAATGACTCAGCAACTTACTGTGGCAGTTCGTCAGAATTATCAACAAATCTTAGCACTTAATTCTAACATCAATCGATTGTGGGTTGAGATTCACAAGAAATTTGCCATAGCATTCGCATGCATAGTATTTGTTTTAATTGGTGCTCCATTGGCAATCCGTTTTCCACGTGGCGGAGTTGGCATGGTAATCGCCATCTCAGTGGGTATATTCGCCGTATACTGGGCCGGACTCATTGGTGGTGAAAACCTTGCAGATGAAGGCATTATACCACCTTTCTGGGCTATGTGGGGAGCTGATCTGGCTTTTTTAGTTATCGGAATATTTCTAGTAACACGCATGGGTAGAACAGGTGGCCATAGTCGAGGTGGAAGATTGGATGAAATCTTTTTCACCATAGGAGACTTTTTTCGACGTGTGATTAGACCGGAACAATCATCAGCATGATCCGCATACTTGACCTTCTCATCGCACGAACTTTCCTGCGCATCTTCGCTTTATTTATTATAGGTGCACCTCTGCTATTTATTATCGGCAACATCATTGAAAATGTGGACAGTTATTTCGAACGGGGTCTTACCGCCAAAGAAGTAGCCTGGGCATATGTTTACCAACTTCCAGAATATATATCGTGGTCGTTCCCTATCGCTGCCCTCATAGCAGCGGTATTTACAATACATTCTATGACACAGAATCGGGAAGTGATGGCTGCCAAAGCCGGGGGGATCTCGTTCCATAGACTCATGGTCCCCCTTATTGCTATGGGAATTGTCCTAGCAGGAGCCAGTCTCATACTCAATAATGCAGTTCCAATTGCAAAGCGACGTGCAGGACAGATACTGAGAAGTGAAGATCCAAGTAAAAGTTGGCGAGCCGACTTCGTATTTAAAGCCGATGACGATAGAACCATCATGATACGGAGATTGAATGTTTATCCCGCAGGTATGAATAACGTAGTCATGGAGGTTCCAAAAAAGCTGTCGCCAGAACAACCAGCAGAGCATATTTCTGCCAAAGAAGTATCTTTTGACACGACCAAAGGATGGACTTTCAAAGATGGATATCTAAGGATTTTACCGGATGATCGTCCAGATTTGACTTTTTATTTTGATTCTCTGCGTGCACGAGGTTTCAGCGAGTATCCAGTTGATCTTTTAGAACAACCAAACGACGAAGATGAGATGACAGTAGCAGAGATTGATCGTATGGCAGCTAATATCAGTCGATCTGGAGGAAATCCTAGTGAGCTCCTCGTAAAGCGAGAACAACGCAAGGCTATAGCTGTTGCAACCTTAGTTATAATCCTATTTGGTGGACCACTGGCCACAAGCTCTCGGCGTGGTGGCACCGCTTATGGCATTGGTTTAGCCTTGGGGTCAACAATTCTTTATCTACTTATTTTTAGACTTTCCGGAGCTGCAGGGCAAACAGGTGTAATACCACCGCTTTTATCAGCATGGCTGCCTAATATAATTTTCCTGGTGTGCGGTCTTACTCTACTTAAACGTGTACGCACATAGATCTACCCCTTCAGAAGTCTAATGGAATAGATCGGTCATCCTAGAGAGAATTTTTAAGTAGTATCGAAATCTTCTAAGAATTTCAGAGTTAGTTGGCCACGGCATATCTCTTGAGCTGGTCCATTTAGAGTAATGCCAGATTCATCATTTAAGGTCACATTTAGAGTGCCTCCCTCCATGTTAACCTCATATGAACCAGGCTCACCCCTACCCGAATCAACTATAGCTGCTACAACAGCACAAGCAGATGTACCAGAAGCAGAAGTGGGGCCCACACCCCTCTCCCAAACGAGAACTTCTACCAATCCCTTATCAATAATGCGTGCCAGTTGTACGTTGATTCCATCAGAAAAAGCACTGTGGTTTGAGATTAATGGCCCAATTTCATCTAATTTTTCATGCGACCAAATTTCAGGGAAAATCACAGCATGTGGATTGCCAATAGAAACAAGTTCTAGAAGATGCGATCCTGCAGAACCAAGATCGATTCGTCCTTCAGAATCGAGCGCAGCCAGATCTAGGCCTACCACTTCAGAACCATAAACTGGATAGCCCATATCTATTGATACGTTGTAGATACCCCTACTATCAAATCCAATAACATGTACCCTTACAGTGTCTCCTCCCACCTCAACATCGAAAGGCTCATCCCCCACAATGCCCTCTGCAACCAAATACGATGCAAGAATACGTAATCCATTGCCACTACGTTCAAACTCGGAGCCGTCAGGATTAAACATACGAAGACGAAACGGCGGTCCTTTACGATCCAGAAGAACCACTACTCCATCACTACCTGGGCCCCTCCAACGGTCACAAACAACTGCTATACTCTCTGGTCTCATGACCCAATCATCACCTACTTCAAATACAATGTAGTCGTTGCCAAGGCCATGGCCTTTGAAGAATCTAGCCCCCGCTTTTAGGAAACCGTCTCCTGTGATCATTTAGAACCTATCTCAACATTAAACATTTCTAATCTAAGAATTCCCTTCTGCTGTCATTACATTTTCGTATCCGTCGTTATCCCTATTTTTATCTCATAGTTTCAATAACTTCGCCGAGATAAGTAGTGACTTCAACCTCAAGCATTACCTAAGATCATTTCAGAACCTGAATTTATTATAGACTAGGAATTACAGATGTAATACACTAGCTTTTTTCAACAAAACAAAATCGGGATAATTTGTGGCCTATTGCGACCCGATATAAAAACGCTAACAAGCCAAGCCTCGACGCTGTGATTTTGCGGCGAGGCTTTGATTTTTAGGAATTTCTTATGACAATCTACACGAGAGTTGTAAAACTTTTCTGATGAATGATTCCAATCGAGACCACAACCGTGTTCTTGCTCTAAAAAAAGCTATAGCTAGACGCATATTGGTTCTAGATGGGGCCATGGGAACCATGATTCAGGATTACGGATTATCAGAAGAAGACTTCCGAGGTGACGTCTACAAGGATCACCACGTACCGCTAATGGGTGCCAACGATCTGCTCTCAATCACCCAACCCGAAGTAATTTATGAGATACATAAAGAATATCTAGAAGCAGGATCAGACATTATTGAAACAAATACATTCAATGCTCAAGCCATCTCTTTGTCTGACTACGAACTTGAATCTGATGCTTACCGTATAAATGTCTCCGCAGCCATCTTGGCCCGGCGAGCAGCTGATGAAACCACTTCTCAGGATCCTGAAAAGCCCAGATTTGTCTGTGGAATCATGGGGCCTACAAACAGAACAGCCTCTATCTCTTCTGACGTTGAAGATCCATCTTTTCGAGCTGTCAATTTCGATCAACTAGCCACAGCATACAAAGAACAAGCAAAAGGTCTACTGGAAGGGGGCGTAGACCTTATTATGGTTGAGACCATCTTCGATACCTTGAATGCAAAAGCAGCTCTCTTCGCTATCTTAGATATCTTCGATGAGAGAAAAGAGCGTGTTCCTGTGATGGTGTCGGGTACAATCACTGATGCCAGCGGACGCACCTTAAGCGGCCAGACCCCTGAAGCTTTCTATCACTCAGTTCGTCATGCAAATCTTTTCTCAGTGGGATTTAATTGTGCATTAGGTGCTAAACAGCTACGGCCCCATTTGGAGGCACTGGCTCAAGTGGCAGAGCTACCCGTGAGTTGCCATCCCAATGCTGGATTACCAAACGCTTTCGGGGAGTACGATGAAACACCTGATACTACTTCTGAGATCATTCGTGAGTTCGCAGAATCAGGACTTGTAAATATTGTGGGTGGTTGCTGTGGAACAACGCCTGAGCATATAAAAGCTATATCAGAATCAGTTTTGGATTTAACTCCCCGAAAAATACCGTCTTTCCCTCCACACTGTCGACTAAGCGGCCTGGAGGCTCTGACTCTAGAATCAAACTCTCTCTTCGTAAACATCGGTGAGCGTACAAATGTTACAGGATCTCGTCACTTCAAAAATCTGATCATTGACGGTGATTACGAGGGGGGGGTGGAAATAGCCCGGCAGCAGGAGCAAAGTGGCGCTCAAATGCTAGACATCAATCTAGACGAAGGTCTCTTGGATTCAGTAGCCGCAATGAATCGCTTTATGAACCTACTGAGCTCTGAACCTGATATAAGCCGTATCCCTTTCGTTCTGGATTCATCACGCTGGGATGTACTGGAGGAAGGGCTCAAGTGTGTTCAAGGGAAAAGTATAGTTAACTCAATAAGCTTAAAGGACGGGGAGGATTTTTTTATCGAAAAGGTCAGACTGGCACGCCGTTATGGGGCTGCAGTAATCGTCATGGCATTCGATGAAGAAGGACAAGCCGACACCGTAGAAAGTAGATTTTCTATTTGTGAACGTGCCTATAAGATTATGGTTGAGAAGGTAGGATTTCCTCCCGAAGATATCATCTTTGACCCCAATATCTTTCCGGTAGGAACTGGGATTCAAGAGCACAACAATTACGCTAAAGACTTTTTTGAAGCAACACGTCAAATCAAAGAACACTTAGCTCATGCCTATGTTAGCGGAGGTGTAAGTAATGTCTCATTTGCCTTCCGTGGCAGTACACATGTACGTGAAGCTATGCACTCCGTATTCCTATATCACGCTGTTAGGGCTGGCCTAGATATGGCTATTGTAAACGCAGGAGCATTACCCGTTTACGATGATATCCAACCCGATCTTTTGGAGGCCATAGAAGACATACTCTTGAATAGACACCCCGATGCCACTGAACGTATGACATTACTAGCTGAGCAGTACTCCAATGCTCCAGGAATAGATAAAGAGATAGAGACTTGGAGATCGGAATCAGTTGAAAGTCGTATCCGGTACTCCCTAATACATGGGATTACTGAATATATCATAGACGACACCGAGGAAGCTCGTCAGAAGTCAGACCAGGCATTAGAAGTAATAGAAGGTCCACTTATGGATGGCATGCAAGTAGTAGGAGATCTATTCGGATCAGGTAAGATGTTTCTTCCGCAAGTTGTTAAAAGTGCCCGTGTGATGAAAAAAGCAGTTGCTCATCTGGAACCCTTTATTGATGCTGAAAATACAAATGGAAAAAGTATAAAGTCTGCAGGTAAGATTATATTGGCCACAGTAAAGGGAGACGTGCATGATATAGGTAAAAATATAGTCTCAGTAGTACTGCAGTGTAATGGATATACGGTAGTAGATCTGGGTGTTATGGTTCCAGCCCAAACTATTCTCGGAGAAGCACAAAATCAGAAAGCTGATGCTATCGGCCTGAGCGGGCTAATCACACCATCGTTGTTCCAAATGGCCCATGTGGCATCTGAGATGGAACGCTTGGACTTCGATCTCCCTCTGTTAATCGGAGGGGCCACCACATCTCGCAAGCATACTGCAGTCAGAATTGATGAGAATTATCATGGTCCAACAATCCACGTTACAGATGCGTCACGATGTGTACCCGTACTCCGTAAAATCCTTAATGAGGATAGTCGCGAAGAATTCATTAAAGATTTAGAGGATACCTACAGGCTTGAGCGCAAAAATCACGCTGCTAAGAGCAAAAAATCACGCCTGATCCCACTAGAGAAAGCACGAGATAATAGATTAGATGTCAACTGGGATAACAACGGATTGGTAATTCCCCAAGATATTGGAATTCATTTTTTTGAAGAATATCCTATATCTGAACTACTAGATTACATCGACTGGACTCCCTTTTTCCAGGCCTGGGAGATCAAAGGAAATTTCCCCGCAGTTTTGGAATCATTAGATACCAGAGATCCTGCTAATAACCTGTACAACGACGCATTAAAGCTACTAGATAGAATCGTGGAAAATAAACTTATCCGTGCAACTGCTATATCTGGTCTGTTTCCAGCCCAAAGTGTTGGGGACGACATTGAGATTCAAGACAAAAATAATCAGTGGAAGACGATCTACGGACTCCGGCAACAATTTTCAAAGCAACCTGGCCGTCCAAACTTATGCCTTTCTGATTTTGTCGCACCCAAAGATTCAGGAATCCAAGACCATATGGGTGCCTTTGTAGTAACAGCAGGAATAGGTCTGGATAAGTTGTGTGAATCTTTGGAAAAAGAAGGGAACGATTACGAAAGCATCATGGCTAAAGCACTGGCAGATCGTTTAGCAGAAGCACTAGCAGAGCGTATGCATGAGATGGTTAGATCTGAGCTCTGGGGATATGCTAAGAACGAGAGACTATCAAACGAAGAACTTATAGCAGAAGATTATACGGGAATCCGACCGGCTCCTGGCTATCCGGCTTGCCCAGATCATACCCAAAAGAGAACCCTCTTTGATTTGCTGGACGCAGAACATAAAGTCGGAGTACACCTGACAGAAAGTTATGCTATGCTACCTAGTTCCTCCGTAGCAGGATGGTACCTTGCCCATCCAGATGCCCATTATTTTGGGGTCGGACGCATAGGTCATGACCAAGTAGCTGACTATGCAAATCGTAGGTCGATAACAATCAAAGAAGCCGAGCAATGGCTACTACCTAATTTGGATTACGATCCTGGGAACAAGGATTCATAATTTTATAGGAATCCTAGCAGATTTCTTTCTTTAGATGACAGAGGATTGTTCTAAAATTTTTTTAAGACGGTCATGTACTCGCTTATAGCCAAGGTTGCTCAGGTAGATATTCTTAGCGCCGACACCCTTAAGTGCTCTGATAGTTCTTACTACCACTGCTTCTGGTGTATCTCCAGCATCGAACTCACGGGTAAGTTCATCAATAGGAACTGGTAAAAAATCATCCAACCTCTTCAAGGTTACAGGTTTAGCATTCCAATAGTAGAAGACACCAAACAAACCTGGAATTTTCACATTACGCTTATCACACTCTTCGAGGAATTCCGCTACTAAATCCACACTGTGATGTGATACAATCTGTGTTAGATAGAAATCTGCTAAAAAATCTCCTGAGGTCAGATAATCTATCTGTTTTAATAAATCTTTGTGTGGGTTAATCCAGCCACCCAGGGAAATTTCAGGTTGACGTTTCCGGATCTGCTCACGGAGAAAATAAGAGTGAGGGACACACCTAGGTAAACCGACCGACTTATCGCCACCCACTACCACTATGGATTTGCATCCGAGAGAATGGGCTCGATCAGCAAAATTTAGGCAGTATTCTAAAGTGTGTTTACAAGTTAGAAAGGGGACAAATCGTGAGATTGGAATTTCAGAGCCCATGTTGGCTTCCAAATAAGACAAGCTCTCCTCTTCACTCAACCCCACAGCCTGATCTGTGAGAAACACAAAAAAATCATTAAGAACTAGATCTTGCATGGAATAGTTAATAGTAGCCAACCTATTAGTATCCGATGATTCTATAATATCTTTTTCGGGAGGACGAAGCTCTATCGTAGTAACTGAGCCAGGTCTTCGGAGTCTTTCTGCTAAATTCAACTTCGAGGAATCTGTGACCTCGTTACAATTCATCTGTGACATATTCATAATTAATCTCTAATAGATCCAACTAGAGATTCGATTTCTTCAGCAGTTACAGGCAAGGATGCAGTAAGTACTTCATTGCCATCGGATGTCACCAAGACATCGTCCTCAATCCTTACACCTATCCCTATATATTCAGATAAAACTTCATCTTTAACTTCAATGGAACTAACAGGGCTTGGGATAAAATAAAGACCAGGTTCAACTGTTAGGACCATCCCAGGTTCTAGAATGCGTGGCTTTTTTCCAAACGTATAATCTCCAACATCATGAACATCTAAACCTAACCAGTGCGAAGTCTGGTGCGGGAAAAATGGCTTATAGATCTCGTCCTCAATGATTTTGTCTTTATCGCCATTGAGAATGCCCAATTCCATAAGACCTTGAATCAACACATCTAGAGAATTCAGATGTATTTGATCCACACTGACACCAGGACGAATAGTTTCAATTGCCTCACGGTTTGCACAAAGCACTATCTCATAAATATCATTCTGCCTATCCGAGAAACGTCCCGATATCGGTAAAGTCCTAGTAATATCAGCATTATAGAGATCTACCTCAGCACCTGCATCCACCAAAACAAGATCCCCATTTTCAAGAGTACAATTGTTAGAAACATAGTGGAGGATAGTGGAATTAGATCCAGATCCGACAATTGTAGTATATGCTGGGCCCCAGGCACCCCTCTTTCGGAATTCTGAATCAAGTACTGCCTCGATCTCCCATTCTCCCACTCCCGGTCGAATAGCAGGTAACATTTCCTGATAAGCTTGGACGGTCACAACCGCAGCTTGGCGTATTCTTTCCACCTCTTCTGGATCCTTAACGATACGCATAGGATCCAATACCATTCCGGGATCCGCTACTGACTGTGGTCCTAAAATTCTGCGAGAACGTCCTATTCTAGCTGTAGTAAGAGATTGTATGACAAGTTGTTCTATGCGAGATCCAGATCCGAGCCGAAAAAAAATTGTTTCGGCTGGCGACAATAATCGTGGTAGGTATTTTTCGAGATCTTCCAAAGAATATACCTCGTCAGCACAAAAAATATCTTTAGCTTCATCTAGCCCCAATCTTTTGCCATCCCAACGCTCTTTTTCCTCATCCCGAGGTTGGATAAAAAGCACAAAACTACCACTGTCTCCGTTGGGATTTAAAACAGCTAGAGATCCAGGATCTACTACTCCAGTAAGGTAGAATAATTCACTGTCCGCTCTGTAACGGAATTCTGTATCCCTTGATTTCATGCTCACAGGTGCTGCTGGAAGCACCATTACCGATCCTTCCATATTCTCGAAAATCTTCTTGCGCCGAGCACAGAATATTTCCTGAGAAAACCCCAGCATAGGTTCGTAGCAATGATTCAAATCTCTTCTCCAACGTTACTATTAATTCAACTTTACAGCAGATCTTTCATTAACAAGCCAGTAATGGAACCAACTACGGATCCTTTCTAGCCGATCTACCAATAGCCACGGCTCACCTGTTCTCGACAAGCCGTGTGAGGATCTTGGATAGCGAACCATCTCTACAGGAACTCCCAATTTCTTAAGAGACATAAACCATTGTTCTCCGTCACCAATAGGTGTTCGAAAATCTTGCTCGCTGTGAATAATCAGAGTAGGAGCAGTAACATTTTCAACATAAGAGATAGGAGATAGACGCCTATATAGATCTCTCCGCTCCCAAGGTTGCCCATAGAATTCCTGTCTGGTCAGCTCCTGGGCATCCGAGGATCCCCACCAACTCTCCCAATTAGATATAGATCGAGAAGTAACTGCAGCATGGAAGCGATCTGAGGTAGCAGTAAGCCAGTTAGTCATGTACCCCCCATAACTTCCCCCAGAGACTCCGAGTCTCATGGGATCCACATCGGGGTACTTAGCCAATACTGAATCTATCCCCGACAGGAAATCTTCACTGTCCATAATACCCCACTGCCCTCTCGTAGAGTATTTGAAGTCATGACCGTATCCGCTCGATCCTCTAGGGTTGGAGTATAGGACAAAGAAACCCGATGCTGACAAAACATGGAACGTAGGAAAGAACGTATTGCCATATGCACCATGAGGCCCTCCATGGATCTTCAAGATCAGGGGATACTTCGGACCTGGTTGGTGAATAGTATCAGGAGTAGAATAATAGTTTACTGGTTTAATAACCCATCCTTCGATCTTCACACTATCACTTACAGTCCAAGTGATATGTTCAGGTGTTACCAGGGCAACATCAGACATCCAATATTGGTTCAGCATGGTCGCTTGACGTTCTCCGGTACCATCCCCACGTGCAATAAATAGTTCAGTAGGATTCACGGCATCAGTAGCTACATAGGCCATTATGTGACCGCGCTCTGAGAATGAAATGCTACTCAGACGTCGTTCGCCACGGGTGACTTGAGTGACAGGGCCTCCAGAAGCGGGTACTCGGAAGAGATGACGATCCCCTCCTGTTGATGCTTCAAATAGGATACCCGTTCCGTCTGCAGTCCATTGCGGAAAACCAGGGTCTAGATCCCAGTTCACAGTAAGATTTACAGGAGAACTTTTGAAACGGCCATCTGATCCGATATCCACAACCATGATATCCCTATGCCCTAACCGTTCAGACATGTAATGGAATGCTAGACGTCTCCCTTCTGGAGAAGGAGATGGTGATCTTTCGGATCCTGGGTTGGCAGTGATTTTAGCTACTGATCCATCAGTGACACGTACAACCCAGATGTCCTGAGTAAGATTTCTGTTGTCTTCATCGTTCTGTAGCTCGTCTCCAGTGAAAAAAAGAACGTTGCCATCAGAAGACCAAGTCACAGAAGATTTATCAAAGGGCAGATCTGTTAATTGGCGAGGGACTCCGCCATTAGCAGAAACTAGATAGAGATCCTCAACATCTTTGACAGATGGATGAGGCAAAAATGTAAGCGTTCCATCACTTTTATAGCGTGATGACGTTATAACCCTGCCATCGAAACGCTCGGGGTTTACATTATTCGAAATGGCATCAGGTGCCACCCATCCTTCTTTTTCTACCACTGACAGGTTTTCTGGACTAGACAGATAGGCTATCCACTGACCGTCTTGCGACCATACAGGATTACCTCTTACACCATCAATATGAAAAGCTTCTCCACCTTTTGCCGTCACTCTTACAAACCAAGTTGAATTTTCATCTTTCCCACGCTTTGAAGTGAAGGATAGAAGAGATCCATCAGGTGACCATATCGGAGAATGGGAATCTTCCGTTGGATCAGTAAACCGATATGCATCACCAGCAGGAAGTCCGTTTTCAAGCGACTGCATCCAAATCTCACGCTGTCGCCTATTCTCATCCTCAATAATGGTTGTCACCGTGAAAGCCACTAGATCTCCAGGAGGCGACACGGATACGTCATCCACTGTTACAATTTTGTAATAGTCCTCAGGCTGGAAACCACGTCTCTGGCCAAGAATGGGATTAAATCCGCCCAGGACAAGTGAAGACAGTAAGACTGATATAATCAGTATATCAGTCCTTATATCTACAGGACTTTTTCTATTGGTAGCCCAAACACGTATTAGGTCTACTATATTTATAGGATGTTCTGCCACCATATTATCCGTATCATTTTCAATTAGAGAATTATCTAAAATAAACTTTTAACTGCAAAACTAATACCAATACTTACAGTAGCAGACTCTTATAAGTCATCTGTCCTAGGAGTTTGGATAAATCTAATTCCACTGACAAGCAACTTACTTAAGTCCTAAACTATCTCGCCAACGATGGTGTAAACTCGGCAGTATTCTTGGTAAACGAAAAAAGTTTGTATGGAAAGCAATATAAAATTATGTGGTGTAGAAAACCGACTAATACCTATGACTTATAATTGTGTCCTGAGCTCAAAAACTTGGCAGACAGGTATATTGATCCTAGCTATCACCTTATTCAGTGGAATCATTAACGTCATTTTTGCTCAGGAATATCCGGACAGCGTAGTACCACTCGATTCCGTAGTTGTAACAATAACCCGAGGCACCGATGCGATAGGACAGATACCTTTTGCAGTCTCGGTCCAGGGGCAACGAAATCTTCAGCTCGGCAATACCGGATTTTCACTAGAAGAAGCCCTCCAAGGCATCCCTGGTGTGCAAGTGCAAAATCGCTATAACTATACGGTAGGTGAACGTATATCTATACGCGGACTAGGGGCACGAGCACAGTTCGGAGTGCGCGGCATAAAGATCTTCGTGGATGGCATTCCGGCAACCTTGGCAGACGGACAATCCACCCTAGACCATCTAGACATTGGGTCACTGGGACGAGCAGAAATTATACGAGGACCAGCCTCCGCAATTTACGGAAACGGAGGCGGAGGGGTGATTAGCTTTGAGACTGTACAGCCAGCTGATGTTCCTATACAACAGGAAATTAAAGCAATCTCAGGTGGAAACGGCCTATTGCGCCTACAGAGCACCACGTCAGGAACGTCCAACAAGACCTCTTATCTAATTAACATCGCTAATCTTTCTTACGATGGATTCCGCATACATCCTAATAACCCATCGGATTTCTTTGGAGGCGCAGATCGACTCAATATAAACACACAGATACGCACTGAATTGGCTGGAGGGTCTCTTAGTGTGACAGCGAATATGTTTGATCTGGACGGAGAAAATCCTGGCCAATTAAATCGTTCAGATCTGGAAGCAGGGCTTCTATCGGCCAGGAGTTTCAATGTGAAGCAGAAATCCGGTAAATCTGTCCACCAAGGGCAACTGGGAGTTGCATGGTCAGGATCTCTTGGAAATTTAAGCACCCGAATATCGGGATGGGGTTTATTTAGGAATATGGACAATCCGATTCCTCCTAGGATCATAGACTTAGAACGCAAAGCCTGGGGAGGACGAATGGCCATAACCTCACAGACTTCCGACCAAGACAGTAAGATGACATGGACAGCCGGAATCGACGTGGACTTTCAGCGAGACAATCGCCTGAACTTTGAAAACAACGGAGGTGCAAGAGGAGCTTTAACTTTAGATCAACTCGAAACCGTATCAGCCACTGGTCTTTTTGTTCAGATTAGGACACCACTGTCTGAGCGACTTTGGGCATTAGGAAGTCTGCGCTATGATCGCTTCCATTTCGAGGCAGACGATCATTTGATCACAGATGAAAATCCTAACGAGTCCGGGAAACGAACCATGGAGGCTATCAGTCCCACGTTAGGAATAGACATACGGGTTAATCCAAATTTAAATCTCTATGGAAACGTAGCTACATTATTGGACACACCATCTACTACAGAACTTGTAAATCGTCCTGGTGGCGACGGTGGCTTCAATCCTAATCTGGAGCCACAGAAAGGTGTTAGCGGAGAGATAGGGATCAGAGGTCAACTTAAAACCTTTTTGGGTTACGAAGGCAATATGTTCATAACCAGACGAACCAATGAGCTCGTACCATTCGAAGAAGAGTCTCAACCAGGTCGTACATTTTTCCGTAACAGCGGATCATCCAAGTATCAAGGATTGGAAGGATCAATTCACGCAATACTTCCCAAAAACATTTATACTAAAGTTACATACACATTTGTGGATGCAATTTTTACAGATTTTGTGCCGGGCAATAGCGATGGTAAGGTGTTCAACGGCAACAAGATTCCTGGACTAACAAGACACCGACTGGACGGCTTACTCAGAATGACAAAAGGATCATGGTTCGGTGAGATCAGAGGTGACTATGTCGGAGGAATCGCAGCAAACGACTCTAACAGCGAGTTCAGTTCTTCTTATTCCCTCTGGGAATTGCGTACAGGTCTGAATGAGTTGCACTTAGGCAGAATGGTATTGTCTCCTTTCGCTGGAGTTACCAATCTCTTCAACAAGATCTACGCAGCGGCAATTACAGTGAACGCTTTCGGGGGGCGCTTCTATGATCCCGGTCCTAGGAGATCGTTCTTTACAGGAATGAGAGTAACTTTCTAGCATGAACTTCCACTTAACTACTAAGTCCTTCGGCCATCTACCTATTATTCATCATCTCTTAATTTTTTACCTGATTTCCAGCAGCCTGGCTTATGCTCCTTCGCATATTGGTGCCCAATCTCCGTACGAAAAAGACCAAATGGGATTTCGGATCGGAGTTACAGCTGGAGGAATCGGATCATGGGGTATCTCTTTTGAGTTACGCCGGGGTAACCGCAGTCTAGACTTAAACTTAGCCACATTCGATTTTAAGGATGTGAGCTTAGCAGTCACTGGAAAACAGTACCTGGGAAATCGTAAACTCCAGCCATTCTTAGGAATTGGTATATGGGGGGTAAATGCATACCCTAAAGATCATATTGAGCGAACAGGCAGAGCACTGCTACTCAGAATTCCTTTAGGGGTGGATTGGAGATTAGCTGATGCTCATTCCCTGGGAGGGAGTATTGCACTCAATGAAGGCCTATGGGTTCAGCGTGCCAATCAGAAAGATGATAGACCTATAAGCCGTAGACCTGTCTTCCTGCCAGGCTTTTACTACAGAGTCCTTAGTAACCCGTGACCGATTCCGTAGTTGCAATTACGAAATGTTCTCATTTATCTCTTGCAGTAAGCTTCAAAATTTTTTGCATAATCTGCAGCTAACTGTGAAAAATATATGGCGCCTTGAGCCATTTTATCTGCACCTTCTTCATCACCTGCATTTCGCATTCCATCTGATTTTTCTAGTAAGTCCCCAGCTGCTAGCAAGAAAAATCCGGATGCTGCACTTATTTTTCCACAATCCTCCGGCTTCCAAAGCCCTATAGCTGATCCTCTTTCCTGTACTGAACCAGCACATCCTAGTAAGGGGATCAGTAGAGTTATTAATATGGTTAAGTTTTTTCTTACATTACTCATATTTTCTCTTCCTTAGGGTTGAGTGGGGATAATTCTAACATTTATTCCCGTAAGGAACCACCATCTCTATTCAGGAACTTCCCAACTCTGTTCCCAAAAATCTTCTTCTTCCTCACGGATCTTATCCAGGTCTAGAGGTGACGGATCATCGGTCAGAAAAACACCGGTATCTTCGATACGCCGGATTTTGTCATCATCGATTTGCGGGGGTGTGATTTTCAATGATTTCCTTATTCGAATACGCATTGATATCCAAGCATATACAGCGATAACGCCAAGAATAAACCAGAGTATAAGCCAGCCAAATCCCATAATGATTAAATAATAGGGGAAGCACCAGCATATTTGAGCCCGCTGCCAGTATTAAAAAGCACTACCTCAGCATTGGAATCGAGAGCCCCCATTTCCATAAGTACAGGAACTGCAGCGGCTACCGCTCCACCTTCAGGAGTAGCAAAAATACCGGTGTCCTTACCAATTATATCTACCCAATCTGACATATCATGATCTGTTACAGCTACAGCCGCTCCTCCAGACTCACGCACAGCACGGAGAATCAAAAAGTCTCCAACAGCGGCTGGAACCCTGAGGCCCGATGCATAGGTTGCCGCATTATCCCAAGTAGCGGCCTCCAAGTCTCCACGTTCCCATGCAAGAACCATAGGAGCACATCCAGCAGCTTGAATTGAAAACATCTTAGGGCGCTCTGGGCCAATCCAACCAAGCGTTTCCATTTCATCGAACGCCTTCCACATCCCGATGAGACCCGTTCCTCCGCCGGT
>CEUS01105100.1_pt1 | contig 16453 bp, 12 predicted proteins | sample 427031 | NCBI WGS metagenome assembly CEUS01 (sample SAMEA2622837, study PRJEB7988) | marine metagenome | biome: marine biome (ENVO:00000447); feature: marine epipelagic mixed layer (ENVO:xxxxxxxxx); material: "saline water (ENVO:00002010), including plankton (ENVO:xxxxxxxx)" | depth 140 m | reverse complement strand
GAGGCTGTAATATATGGCGGAGGAGTTCTTGGGAAGATGTTGGTTCCTCATCTAGTACAAAGCGGTTATGACGTCACAATAATCGACTCTGATTCTGCGTTTCTCCAATCCGTGAGCCTAGACTCTTCAGTCAAGACGATATGGTTGCAAGATTCCATGATGCAAAATTATCTTGAAGACGCAAGAGTAGATATTGCTGAACTCTTCATCGCTATATCTGAAAATGACCACGCTAATTTGTTAGAAGCACAAACTGCCGCACGTATCTACAACGTGGAAAATGTCATATGCTTGGTTGAAGACCCACAATTACAGCATCTCTTTAAGGACCAAAACATCACAATCGTTGGCTCATCTTTATTAGCTATATTTCAAGACATCGAAACAAACCTGTAAAGCTGATCGAAAAATGTATATATTAATCATAGGTTGCAGCACAATCGGATATCACCTAGCAAAATCACTGCTGGCGGCAGGCCATGAAATCACAATAGTTGAGAAAGACCCTGTTCGTAGCAAGCTAATGTGGGATGAATTTGGAAGCATCGTTGTGCAGGGGGATGGTACAGATGTCCAAATATTGCAATCAGCCGGAACTTCAAGAGCTGATTCATTTATCGCAGTGACGGGATCCGATGAAACTAACCTCATAGCTTCTCAAATTGCTAAGACCAAATTTGGTGTTGAAAACACTATCGCTGTGGTAAAAGACACCAAAAATGAGCAACTATTCCATATGCTAGGCGTAGATTCCGTCATCAATTCCACTCACCATATAATTGCCAGCATAGAAGAAACTATCCCTGGAAAACCTCTCCTACATCTTGCCCAATCTAAAATACCTGGATTAGAACTAATAAGCATAGCTGTACCAGAAGATTCTTCTATAATAGGACAAGCTCTTGAGGACATAGAATTGCCTCCACACAGCTTTATCGCGATTGTTATGAAAGATAATCGTGCGGAACCTCCGATAGACAAATTGATAATTGAGGCGCATGATGAAATCGTAGCAGTCACAACACCAGACGAAGAAGCTGTTATGTACGACATATTAACTGGAGTTCTATGACTTTATCTAAAACAATAGGTTTCTTAGGGCCCATTGGTACATATACAGAACAAGCAGCTTTATTATATTCTTCTGAGAGCACTCTGACTCCTCTACCTACCATCCCAGCAATTGGAGATGCTGTAGCATCGGGAGAAACTGATCAGGGGATAGTTCCTATTGAAAACAGTCTTGAGGGATCCGTGACCTATACTCTGGATCTGCTTATCACTCAATCTGGACTCTCTATCTATAATGAAATTGTAATACCAATCGAACATTATCTGATGGCATCCCATGGAACTAAAACCTCCGATATATCTATAATCTACTCCCATCCACAAGCCTTAGCTCAGTGTAGAACATTTTTACATTCGCATTATCCCGACGCTCAACAGGTAGCCTCGCTTAGTACAGTAGCGGCAGTTACCGATATGAAAAACAGCGGTCCTGAAGCCGCAGCTATCGCCCCTTATAGAGCCGCAGAACTTCACGACGTAGAGATAATTGGACAAAACATACAAGACAACGCTAATAATTTAACTAGGTTTGTAGTATTAAGTGGTACAGACCATCCTATTACTGGTCACGATAAAACTTCCATATGCTTTGCATTTGACTCGGATTCACCAGGCTCCTTATATAGCACCTTGGGAGAATTCGCCCATAGAACCATAAATTTAACCAAAGTGGAGTCTCGTCCAACTAAAGAGTCATTGGGCCAATACATTTTTTTGATAGATTGCGATGGACATAGAGAAGATCGCCAAGTGAAAGAAGCCTTGGACGCGATATCTTCAAAAGTAAGCTTATTGAAAATATTAGGATCTTACCCCAAATGGGATCTGAAGTAGCCTGCAATTAATATATTGCCATTATTAAGGCAAGATACGATATACCGTAGTTCCTTGGTTATTGAAAACAGTCTCTAGCAGACCGTCAGAGTCCATATTATTGAATTTTTGCAATCCATCTGGAGAGTAATGAATTCTCTCCAATTGTCCCACTACAATATATGTTACATGATAATCTTCTAAAAGCTTAAGTGCTTTGTACACCATAGTAGTATTATAAATATCACTAATAACAATCTTCCGTCTATTGATTTCCGATATGGCATTATTTCTCTGCTGCATTTGATGCCAAGGCCATCCTAGGATAGTCGGCAATCCCGTATTGGAAGATATCCGCGAACTCCAGTGATATTGTTCATCATGTGCTTCCAGTATTATTGGAGTACCCTGAACATTAGATTGCAACCAACGTATCGCACCACGATCAGAATTCAGGTCTATAGGATTATCTTGTTCTACATGATCAGCTGTAATCATATATGCAGATCCATCTAGACCTATGTACTCCGTATCAAATCTATCTTGTATTCGAGCCAAGGTACCAAATATCGGATAATTGATGCATCCCAATATAAGAACTATTACCACAAACGAAGCACATCGATATAACCATATAGCACTTGGTCTAGAATAGTGCCTTTGGAGTAGATACCACAGCATGAAACTAGCTGATAAACTATAAAATACCCATACATGAAGATAGAACTTGAATAATGTATTCATTCTACCTATATCGTTATTGAATTTTAGAAATTCCACTCCTAAAGCAATTGCGCAACCTATACCTAGGAGAATTACAGAGAATACAACTGATCTGTTCTCATAAATTTGTTCTCTTTTATTAAGTATATTCAGGATAGCCCATTCCAATATGACTAGATTTAAGCATGCCGTGTAATAACCGATGAATATGAGATATGCGGGGAAACCGATTAACACACTCAGTACGAAATATTTGATCCAGCGATTCTGTATAAAAGTTAGATATTCTAGCGATATGTGAGCTTTTATACCCTTCCCACATGTAAAGGCCCTATCGCACATAAACCACGTGATAACCGCCAAAAACAAACCGTGAATGACCAGATAGCTCGATAAGGGTGTTATCCACAAACTAAGAGATATCCCTGCCCCAAACGTCTCGTACGAATTCCAAAACGGCCAGAACGTCACGACACTTGAAGCAATTATGCAGCTTGTAATTAGAAGGAAATATAAACATTTGTACCATACAGACCCATTTCTGTAATATATTGCGACTGCGACGGTAGCAATAGCAACCAATAAATAAGATGGGTAATCCCAACTATTAATAGCCCAAAGGCTACCTATCGAGACCCCAAGAACCAATGTTATTGCCGTCACATATCTCTTACTTCCTCGCTCGATACATAGAAACAGATTCAAAAGCAAACCCAGACTTAATAATCCGAAAGGAATAACCATCATATGAGCGTGCAAATCTGCAAACAAAAAACTGAAAAATGGGAATTCAGTGATATGATACGAGATATCCGAAGGCCCAGAGTATCCAGAGGCCATCCAAAAAGCCGAACCAAACGGAATTACAGCTAAACCAGGTGGAATTACTCTACTGCTTTTCCAAAAATCAAATCCCGAATATAAATAGGTCGGATCATAGAATACCTTTAGACCTGCGGTAATAATTTGCAGCATCCCATCCAAATTCCCAATTAATGCGACAAAACAGACCCCGATGATACCAGCCATAACAGGACGTTCTAAATACTTAATGAAAGCTTTGCGGTTGTTCTCAACCCGATTAACTGGGCCACACGTTTTCGTAGCCAGGTTAAAAACAATCGAAAAAGCACCTGTCGCGGCCAAAGCAAAGAGCAACGGAACTGCCAGATTAAAAGCGGTATGTGGTGGTATAGTCGTGATCAGTAGAGGCACCGAAACTATTAAGTATCCCCAATAATAGTAATTCATAATTCCTCCAGAGAACCACGGATCGTATGGAGGGAATAAGCTTGTCCTAGCTACGGCCTGCAGATAGGCCATATCCATAGGCTTTTCGCCACCTCTGAAAGGATGCCATAAGTCCGGATTAAACATCCTAATCATTAAAAATCCTAAAAATAATGAAATAAATAGGATCTCACTAAGAGTAATCAGTCTCCATTGATCTGAAATTACAGACAGTATCTGTTCCTTGTAACGCCAGAATATTAAACCTGAAACTAGGGCTGTAACAGCGATACTAATCACTATTACTTCGCGTCCAAAACTCATCAAATTTAAGTTAACTAACATCCACGACAAGTAGGATATTAATAACAACCCCAACGTTCTGGCGAAAATGATTCCCCGGTCCGGAAGAAACCTAAATAATATAATAGCAATAGGCAACGTGATTACATATATCAATTCGACGCTTATCAACCAAATGACGGCAGCGTACTTATTCACGAAATAACTATTGCTGAATCTCTCAGACCACGTGCCTCCCGATACTTGAGTTTGAAATGTTTCCTCCTGCATCAACAAGCTAGCATTGGAATTGTCAGTCAAAGAACTTGATACCCTAGATAGCATCGTATCTATCATCGCAAACGGGAGCTTCGCGGTATTTTGGAATATCAGAACCTGTGGATGATCGTAGCCCACAACATTATCGTCCGCATATCCAAGATTAATATGTAAATGTGAATCAGAAGATTGTAACGAATCTAGGGGCTCTGGGAGTCCCACATAACTATACGGATCATCTTTCAAAGATACTCGCCACAAACTTGGATATGAATGGAACCGTTCAACTAACTCATAGCCGAGTTTGCCTTCAAATAAAAACCTATAATACTGAGCACTAAGTGGATATTTATCTTCTGCCCTCAAGGCACTAACAAAGGGCCTATAACTGTAGAAAACGAGATAATCACTTTCTGATAAATTGCGAGCGAGTTCACTAATTTTCTCTCGACTATCAGATTCATATAACGGAAACTGCCAGACATCGTAACGCTCCATACCTGGGATAAATTCATCCCAATGATTATCTGACAGGATTTTTGTTCCACTAGGGACATTTAAGTGTAGCCATTCGGATCCCTGAACAGCCGTATGAGGTTCAAGATATACTGAACTAAATGCTAGTCCTGGGAGAATGGCCAATGTAACAAAAGCACAGAATGAAATTGTAATGACGTTAGATGCATATGCGTTAGGAAAACGATGCAACGGCATCCAATGTAACACTCCCTTCAAGTATTTCTCACAATTACCGGACACTACAATGTGTCGCGCACTATCCACAATAGAAATTAGTAGCCGCGCACCAAGTAACACCATGAACGGAATTAAGCAAAACAAATAACGCGTAAAATGCACCTCGAAAGACTCTAAGAAAATCAATTGAGGGACCAACCATATCAGGATAATCGAATCGGCGAATCTAGAAGCTTTACGACGACACAACAGCACTATTGAGAAGATTACACCGGACCAAGATATCACTCCGATGGGTATACCTAACCCCCAAACCACACTCTGTTTCAACTGATATAACAACGGCATTGTGCCAACATACTGGGTCGTGAAAGGCCACATACCTGCATTCTTAGCCATAAGAGATTGAGACTTTACATCGGAATAATAAGTCCCTATATCAAGAACGGCGTACGGATTAAGAAGCACATATACACACATCGCGGATAACAGTGATATTCCCAGGTAAATAGTCAACCTTGATACAAGATAGATATACCCACGTTCTTTACTATTAGCCTGACTTATAAGGAAACAAGTCACAAATAATGGAAGAACTAAGAATACAACATTTATCTTAGGCGAAAGCGCTAATCCTAACAGTGCCCCTACAATAAGAACATCCCTTAACCGCTGTTCATCATATAAGCGAATCAGCGCCCAAAAGACAAACAAACAGAACAATGCCGAGAATGTTTCTGGGCGATAAAAATGGCTACTCTGGACGTTAATAGCTGAAGAAGCCATGAAAAATGCTGCTAGCAATCCAATCCTAGTGCTAAACAATCTACGTCCAATAATGTAAATCATACCAACAGAAGCTATATCTGCTAATGCCGACAGAATTCGCCCAGCATATCGCATGTCTAAAGCCTGAAGATCTACGAAAATTTCCAGGAAGAATCGGATAGCAACTAGCAAATAGATAAGCACACTACCTAATGGAAACCAACGCGGATTCAGTGGACTAGTATCGGGGTTGAGGAAAGTTGAGATTCCCGGCATCCCTGTTCTAACATTCGGATAATCAGAGACACAGGTTTTATAGCCTAATGCTTCGGCCAATATGCGATACATACAATCAGCACGTAGGTATAATGACCGTTCATCGGGATGAAAACCGAATCCACTATCCCAATTCAGGCCATTAAGCCTTAATAAAGCGGCAAAAAGCAGAATTCCCAGGATAATCAGGTTGGAGCCAGTAAGATATTTACGATAGCGGCCCGTGTGGTTCAATAATGCATTCCACTTGTTCATAATGTAATAAGTAGCAGGATATTAACCCCGTAAATTACAAGCCATCATATGGGCCTACCTAATTGATCTCGCTATAAACGAATCAAAAACCTTTCTGGGCAATCAACGAGCACATCTCTACCGTTCTACAAGAATATCCCCATTCATTGTCATACCAGCCCAAAATTTTGACCATACGATCTTGAATGACCATTGTAGAAAGAGCATCAAATATACAACTATGGCTATTTCCTCGCACATCTGAACTGACTATGGGGTCCTCTGTATACTGGAGTATACCTTTCAACGATCCTTCAGAAGCCGCCTGAAAAGCCTGGTTTATATCCTCGGGAGTCACATCAGCCTGCAAATCAGCCACAAAGTCAGTCGCTGACCCCACCGATGTAGGAACACGAAAAGCTATACCGTGCAATTTACCATTCAATTCAGGAAGGACTATTCCTACGGATCTTGCCGCTCCGGTACTAGTGGGAATGATATTTTGCGCTGCTGCTCGAGCCCGTCTCAAATCTGAATGTCGCCTGTCCAGGATGGACTGATCGTTAGTATAAGAATGAATTGTCGACATCAATCCTTTTTCTACACCGAAATTTTCATGCAGAACTTTTACCATGGGGGCAAAACAATTAGTAGTACAGGAAGCATTAGATACGATATCATGCTCTTTCGGATCATATAGTTCGTCATTAACACCAAGCACCATAGTCAAATCTGGGTTTTTAGCCGGAGCAGATATCACAACCTTCGAAGCTCCAGCATCAATATGACCTCTCGCTTGCTCTGAATCTGTGAATTTGCCAGTACATTCAACCACTATATCGACACCATATTCCGACCAAGGAATATCTTTCGGTAATTTCTCAGAAAACACTCGGACAGGATTACCATCTATTACTAGATCATCATTGTCCGACTCAACTGTACCTTTAAAAACGCCAAAGCTACTATCGTATTTCAATAAATGAGAGTTGGTCTCAGGATCAGATGTCCCATTAACGGCGACTATCTGCAAATCATTGACTTGATTCTCAAATGCAACACGAGTCACTAACCTACCGATTCTTCCGAAACCATTAATACCTACTCGGGTTACCAATTTTAACCTCCGGCATCTTCAACATCTTAATGCACTAATCCCATCTATATAGTGCGTGTCAATTAAACGATATGGATGCACCAATAGCGCCATTGTAAATCCTATTATATCTATATACTAGACCTAAGATATGCGTACGTAGACCTACCACTGTAAATTGCTCTATCAGCTAACGATTTCTCTATTCTGAGCAGCCGATTATACTTGGAAACTCTATCTGATCTAGCGGGAGCGCCGGCTTTGATTTGGCCTACGTTCCACGCAACTGACAAATCAGCAATTGTGGTATCTTCAGTCTCACCAGACCGATGGCTCATCACCGCTCCCCAACCAGCCTGTCTAGTCATCTGAAGGGCTTGGTATGTTTCTGTCAGAGTGCCAATTTGATTCGGCTTAAGTAAGACAGCATTGCTCGCGTTCATATCAACACCATCTTTTATCCTAGCTATATTAGTAACAAACAGATCGTCCCCGACAAGTTGAACACGGTCTCCCAGACTTTGGTGCAATGATACCCATCCTTGCCAGTCATCCTCATCTAATCCATCTTCTATACTAAGGATAGGATATTCCGATACCCACTGTTCATATAACGCAATCAACTCTGCCGAGGTTAGATATCTACCTTCTTTCTCTAATCCATATAGACCATCTGCCTTATTAAACAACTCGGAAGCAGCAACATCTAATCCTATAAACACCTGATTCCCCGGTGAATACCCTGCTTTTTCAATAGCTTTCACAACTAGTTCGATAGCTGCACGATTTGAAGGCAGTGAAGGCGCAAATCCACCTTCATCTCCAACATTTAAATTATGTCCTCCTTCTCTCATCAGGGCTTTTAGGGCTTGATACACTTCTACACCACACCGTAGGGACTCTGAAAACGTCGGGAGACCTACCGGCAACACCATAAACTCCTGGACGTCAGTAGAGTTCGAAGCATGTCGCCCTCCGTTAAGGATATTGAGCATAGGCACAGGCAAGCTAACAACTCCATCCTTAGAAAGCCATTTCCATAAACCATCCCCAGCAGAATGTTGACTAGCAGCAGCTTGAGCTACCGCCATAGAAACAGCTAATATAGCGTTAGCTCCCAAGCTTGATTTATCAGAAGCACCATCTAGTTCCAACATTCTATTATCTATAGTCGCTTGATCATCGGCACTGAGACCTATGATTCCAGGCGCCAAGACCGAATCAATATTTTGGACGGCCTGTAACACACCATTACCACCAAACCTCAGTGGATCGTGGTCTCTTAACTCAAGGGCCTCATAGGCTCCTGTGCTAGCACCAGACGGAACAATAGCTGTCGCGAAAGCGCCACCGGATAATGTTACCTTTGCTTCTACAGTGGGGTTTCCTCTAGAATCCAAAACTTCATTGGCGAGCACCCCGGTTATCACGAAATCTTTAGATAAATAAACCATGCTAGTGAACCTTTCTATGAGTATATTCGGGTAGATGCCGCTGATATAGCTTTCTCTACCGCATCTACAGCATCAACAGCATTTATAATTCCGGGCTCAACCGGGTCTCCGTCACCTTTTACAGTTAATGGCCAGCTGCTAAGACCGATTACAGGGATATTTTCACTAAGAGCGTGGGCAATTTCAGACAAAGTACCAAATGCACCTCCCACAGATATGACAGCCTCCCCTGTATTCACGACTATAACGTTCCTTGAATAGCCCATAGTAGTTACTATAGGTATATCCACATATTGGTTAGCATCACGTGAGGATTGGCCAGGAAGAATTCCTATAGTCATTCCACCTTCAGACTTAGCTCCCTTGCAAACTGCCTCCATAACTCCGCTTAGCCCTCCACAAACCACTGTTACAGACCTTTTTGCCAACTCTCTGCCGACGGCCTCCGCCAGGGAATAATGTTCAGGTTTAGCACTACTATTACCAATAACAGCAATGATCATAAGATCCACAATCCATATTATTTGAATAAAGTTCCTGAAATAGACTGTTAGGTTGCGTTAAAGCCCACAACTCAAGAACAATCTTAACTAAGCCCTATAAGAGCTTCGCTAGCACACTCTATGATTTCTAACAAAGGCCCAGGATAAACTCCCAGCCATATTACGAGAATCAGTCCTATTCCTAAGACTAAGGTGGTTGAAAAAGACGTGCGCGGCAGGGATACTGTTCCTGAAGCTGAAATCACACCGTGAGCATCATCCGGACTGGAATGGCCAGAATTGTCAGAGCCTTCAATATACATCTGACGTATTATTTGCAAGTAATAGTAGAGTGATATCAAGCTGGCTAATATTGCAACTCCCGCAAGCCATAAGAAACCAGAACTAGCAACAGCAGCGAACAAATAGAACTTAACTGTAAAGCCAGCAAATATTGGAAGACCTGCCAGAGAAAATAAACCAATAGCGATTGCAGCTGCTAACAACGGTTGCGAATCTGCCAATCCCCTCAGACTCGCTATATCGTCATTACCTGTGGAGTTGAAGAAAGCAATTATTGCAGCAAATACCACCATATTAGTAACTGCATATCCTACAAGATAAAAACTGACGCTATTTGCAGCAACCAGCGAGTCAGTCGAAAGAACTGTAACACCAGCCAATATATATCCTATATGACCAATACTTGAATACGCCATTAACCGTTTCATATTAGTCTGCGCAAGGGCAACTAAATTACCTGCTAGCATAGATATTGCTGCCAGGACAGCGAAAATTATCTGCCATTCTTGCCACAACGATTCTGCAACAATCATGCCTTCACATACGAATCTCAACACCAAGGCAAAAGCCGCAGTTTTTGATGCTATCGCCAGATAAGCCGTTACGGGAAGTGGCGCGCCCTCATAGGTATCCGGTGCCCACATATGAAATGGAACGATAGACAACTTAAACCCTAATCCAACGAAGATTAGAGCAACACCTACCCACAACGCAGGAGACAGGTCTGACGTTCCTGACAAAATCATCCCGATATCCGCAAACTTAGTGACGCCGGTCGCTCCGTACAACATACTCAAGCCGTAAAGCAATACAGCAGACGAAAATGCCCCTACAATAATGTATTTAAGCCCAGCTTCATTAGATTTCGAATTATTCAATGAATACGCTACCATGACATACAAGCTAAAACTCAGAAGCTCTAATGCTATATACGCAGTCAGTAGCTCTCTTGACTGGACCATGATATTCATACCCAGTACAGAAAAAAGAAGAAGTCCATAAAATTCTCCTTGATGGGAGAGATGCTGTTTAATGTATTGCGCAGAACTAAGTATTATAAATACAGCAATCAACAAAAACACTATCTTGAAAAACAGCGAAAAAGCATCTACGGCTAATAGTCCACCATATAGGGAGATATTAACCCCTGGCAACATCATCATGCTTACTAATGCCACAAGAACGAGGCCGCATATACAGATAATCGGCAGTATCGCTTTCTTATCATCTGGCAAAAACAAGTCTACAGCCAATACAAACAATGCTAATCCAGCCAGAATAAACTCAGGTGTTAGTAAATATATATTTGCAGTTAATCCAGACAAAATGCTCCTATAGACCTTGTAGGACTGAGTCCACACCTATATTTATAACTCTAACCAATGGAGCAGGCCATACTCCTACTACTATCAATATTGCAACAAAAACAGCACCTACAGCTTTTTCAATTGGACTAGAGTCAGGGAGGTCATCCCATCTTGGATCCGCTTCTCCAAAAAATGTTTTAGCTAAGAGACGCAACATATAGACTGCTGTAATAGCAGCGCCAATTACGGCTAATACAGCGAGAGGCAGATAAGTCCGAAACACCCCGACAAAAACCATAAATTCAGCTATGAATCCACTCAAACCCGGCAACCCTAAAGATGCCAGCCCAGCTATGGCGAAAAAGCAACTTGCAGTACCCATTCGCTTGATTAAACCGTTTAAAACATTTGTGTCCCTGATATGAGTCCTCTCGTAAATCGATCCCACCATTGCAAACATGAGAGCCGTCATTATGCCATGCGAGAACATCTGGAGTACCGCACCGGTTACTCCAACAGGATGAAGAGTAGCAATACCCATAATCACATAACCCATATGACTAACACTAGAATATCCGATAACATACTTTAAATCATGTTGGGATATAGCAGATATAGCACCGTACACAACATTTACGGTTCCCAAGATTATCAAGATAGGCATCCAGGCCGAAGCCCCTTCGGGTAGAAGAATCACGCCTACCCTGATAATACCGAAAGCGCCTAATTTCATTAGAACGCCAGCATGCAACATACTAACGCCCGTAGGTGCCGCCACGTGACCATCAGGAGACCATGTATGGAACGGCCAGAGTCCTGCCAGAATACCAAATCCGATCATAAATAACGGAAATACCCATCTCTGGAATTCGTGGCTGAACGCGCCTTCTTTTGCTAATTCCCCGAGTTCAATCATATTGAACGTTGGGGACCCAACATTAGCAGATTGAGCATACAAAGCCAGAATACCTACCCATATCAGTACACTCCCACCAACGAGAACTAACATGAGCTTCATAGCACCATACTCTTTGGTTCTTAGGAAAGTCCCAAAATCAGTACTGCTACCCCAAACCCCAATGAGCAGATACATGGGCAATACTGCTAGTTCGTAGAAGAAAAACAGGAAGAACAGATCCTGTACTGCAAATACACCAAATACCCCAGACCCTAAAGCTAGTAGCAACACGAAAAAGTCGCGTGACCTGTGTATTATAGTTTGAGATATAAGTACTGCCCCTAGTAGGACAATACCATTCAGGAGTACTAGTGGTGCAGCTATACCATCTATTCCCAGAGCCAGACTAATATTTACTGGATCGCCTATCCAGTCGTACGTACGTGCAAACTGATATCCACCTTCGGTATAATCGTACCCAACGAAAGCGATGATGGACAAAATACATGTCACTGCAGATACCGCGATAGCAAAGTACCAAACTGGCCTTGGATTATCCTTAGGGAACCCCATAGCCACTATCGCAGCAATCAGAGGAATCAATATAAGTGATAATAGTATTATTTCGTTTATTGCAGCCATATATTAATCAACGGACCTCAGCCACCACATTACACCCAGCACTATCGTACCGAGCATAGTACCCAAAGCATAGGAATATACATGTCCCGTAATGTGTATTTTCATTGATATTCCCACTTTTTTCACAATCCATCCTGGACCATTAACACCGATATCGTTGACTATAACGCGGTCAAATAAACCCAGGAGCCTGGCACTTGTTAAGACGATAGTTTCAACTATCCATTGATAACATTCATCCAAGTAATATTTATTTTCAACTATCTTATGCAACCAATTGAATTTGGCCCTTGTAGAATCCAAAGAGATACGTTTTCGTGCGTATATAAAATACGCCAGGACAAACGCTAATACAGCCAAAATAGTAGACAATCCAGCTATCCATGGTACTAAGTGAAAGTGAAGTTGTTTCTCAAAATAAACAAGCGTCCCTATTCCGTTAAAACTACCTGGCCAATCTAGGCTGACTAACCCAAACACTAGAGCAAACACCCCAAGTATCGACATTGTCACCGCCATACTCATAGGGGCGTCATGAGCATGCTCATGTTCGGGATTCAGCTTTCCAAAGAAGACTGCAAACATTGCCCTGCCCATATATAGAGCACTCATAAAAGCAACCATAAATGTCAGAACAATAAAAACTGGCGGTAAGTGCTCACTAACTGCAATTAGGATTTCATCCTTACTCCAGAACCCAGATAGTATAGGGATTCCACCGAGAGACAACGCGCCAATTGAAAATAGAAGAGCCGTTAATGGCATAACTTTTCTCAAGCCACCCATTTTCCTGATATCCAACTCGTCGATACTATGCATGACACTGCCAGCCCCCAAGAAAAGCAGTGCTTTTGAAAACCCATGGGCTAACAAATGGAATATGGCAGCCGTATAACCAAACGCACCGAGTGATAACATCATCAAGCCCAAATGACTAATAGTTGAGTAGGCCAATATCCTCTTAAGATCAGTAGCGGTCAAGGCGATGGTTGCCGCTCCAAATGCAGTTATCAATCCGATCCAAGCTACGACTGTCAAAGCATCGCCAGACGCAACGAATATCGGATACGAACGTGCTACCAAGTACACTCCGGCTATGACCATAGTAGCAGCGTGAATTAAAGCACTGACCGGAGTCGGACCTTCCATAGCATCAGGCAACCAAACATGCATAGGAAATTGAGCGGATTTTCCTGCAGCTCCAGCGAACAGCAACAACGCAGCAACCGTGGCTGTAAGTTGACTCATCGAACCATTGTTCGCTGCCTCAAAAGCAGCAACCATACTAAAACTACCCACTTCACTCCAAAGCAGAAGTATTCCAATAAGAAGGCCTACATCACCTAATCTAGTAACTATAAATGCCTTCTTAGCAGCCTCGCGCGCGGAGGGACGTTCAAACCAAAATCCGATCAGCAGATACGAACAAACGCCAACTAGCTCCCAGGCAACGTACAAGAGAAGGAAATTATCGGCCAGCACCAAGGTAAGCATAGAGGCTGCGAACAACGCATGGAACGCATAATACCAACCAAACCTAGGATCTCCATGCATATATCCCAGTGAATAAATCTGCACCATTAAGGCCACAATCGTTATCAACCCTAGTATCAGCACAGTTAGGGGATCTAAAAGCATTCCCCAAACTAGTCTTATCCCATCAGATGAATCCCCTACGAAACTCCCAGCCTCGAACCAGTCTATAGAATATAGGCACGTCATGGATTTGGTGAACTCACTGATCCCACATCCGTTCGTGCTGCTTCCAGATTGCAAGAAATCCACAGCTACGATTGCAAACACTATTATCCCGCCCAGCATCGCCAAAATAGCTAGAAATGCTCCTTTGGCCGGCAATCGGGAGCCAAACAGAACTATCAAAGGGACGGCAATAAAACTAAAAACGGGAATCAACCACGCCCATTCCATGTTAACTCAGCACCTTCAGAGGGTCACAGAAATAAAATTGATATGGTACTGTGACTTTCTCTATCGATCTCTCATACCGTTCGTCTATCCAATATGAACGACTAGAAAACCCGAATATATGCAATCTGCTCTCTTTATAACTATCCAACTCTAAACTACCATTTCATAACATTGATTTGACTAACATCAACGGTTCCACGGTTCCTAAATATACGAAGTATTATCGCCATGGCCAATCCTACTTCAGCGGCGGCTATTGTGATAATAAATATGGCGATTATATGGCCGTCAAAATTAGCAAAGTGTCCTAGTCCTTCTCTATGAGCTGCCACGGCTATTAAGTTTATGTTTGCAGCATTCAACATTAATTCGATTGACATTAGGATTAATACAGCGCTTCTTCTAACCAGGACACCATATGCTCCAAGCCCAAAGAGTATCGCACTTAATATTTGAAAATATACTAGTGGCATCATACTAATTACTATCCTCTCCATCAGACCGGGCTATCACAATAGCCCCAATTAAAGCCACTAAAAGTACTAGAGACGCTATCTCAAACGGGATAGCCCATGTAGTAAACAATGAGTTTCCTATTGCGCTGAAGTCAGCATGCTGGGGACCTACTACCGTGTCCGCCGTTTGCCAAAAAGACATCCCTAATACCCCTATGAGCACGAGGGAACATATTGCCGCTATAGGCCACAATCTATTATCGGATATCCTTGGGTAATCTGAAGACCTAGTCATCATTATTGCGAATAACAACACAATCACCACTGCGCCACCATAGATGAGCACTTGGACCAATGCTAAAAATTCGCTAAACAAAATTAGATAAATTCCAGCGGTGGCCATTAACGAGACTAGCAAGAATAGCGCAGCATGAACAATATTTCGAGAAGCTACTACCCCTAGCCCTCCCAGCAAAGCCATGCCACTCAAAACCAAAAACAATATTGTCATGACAATCTACCTAATATCAGCAGTGGCCGATGGAATATTTTCGTGAAGCCCAATGTACGACGTATCACTTCCTTAGCTTCCCTCTGCCACTACATCTTCAGATTCTTTTTTTTGCTTTTCTATCACTGAGGGTGGAATCCAATCCGTTTCAGACTGATACTTCTTTCCAATCTCCAACAACTCAGGCAAATTAACTCTGTCACCATTTCTAGAATAGGTGCTCATCTCATGCTCGTGACTCATAACAATCGCGTCAAAATTACACAGTTCAACACAAATCCCACAGAGAATGCAACGATTCAAGTTTATCTCGAAATAATCAACTATTTTTCGCCTAGAACTCTTGCCTTCTTCGTTTAGCGGATTATCTTTCATACTAGCCGACATACACTGGGTTGGGCAGTTCCTGATACATACCATGCACCCAGTACAAAATGGTTCTGGCACTTCTTCATCCCAGGTTAAGGCAGGGAATCCCATGAATCTATCTCTTACCGGAGTCGGCTTCTTGGGATATTCCTGTGTAATAGGCTTCCTAATTCCTTTCATAGTTGAACCCAATGTAAGCATCAGCCCTTTCAAACTGTTCAACATTACTAAATCCTCGCACCGTCATTTACGTTACGGTTCCTCTTCTGTTCGGCCTGCCGAGCTCTGATTTCTTCCACCCTTCTCGCAGGGCCTTTTACCCGTTGATATATAAAATAGCTAACCACAAGAAGACCTAGCAATGACATACAAGTCAATGTCCATGGTGGTAGATTATAGAACAAATATATAGCCGTTATAACGATAGTGTAAAAAGCGAGTGGAACCATTACTTTCCAGGCAAACGCCATTAGTTGATCTATTCTCAATCTCGGGAAAGTTCCTCTAACCCAGAACACTACTAAGACAATTCCGTAAACTTTTATTAAGAACCATACTATCCCAGGCAATACAGGACCAAGCCAACCACCTAGGAAGAATATAGTTATCATGGTTGCTATTGCAAAAGTGTTGAT
>CEUS01048393.1_pt1 | contig 16462 bp, 14 predicted proteins | sample 427031 | NCBI WGS metagenome assembly CEUS01 (sample SAMEA2622837, study PRJEB7988) | marine metagenome | biome: marine biome (ENVO:00000447); feature: marine epipelagic mixed layer (ENVO:xxxxxxxxx); material: "saline water (ENVO:00002010), including plankton (ENVO:xxxxxxxx)" | depth 140 m | reverse complement strand
GCGTCCATCCACCGTGTCTCACATGTTGAGTCCCAACATCTCCTGTACTCACTGGGTTCAAAGGCAGCATCAGAGTTAATCCTGTACCTTCCAAAGCCATAGGTCATGTTCGGATGGATGAATGTTTCGTAAGGAGCAACGTCTTCTGGCCTTGTCCGTCCGGTCTGTCTTATAGGCTGAACAAACTGGCGTACAGGGCGTGTGACTAGCTTGGTGCCATCTTCACGTGGAGAAAGTACATAACTCTTACTGTTGAGTCGGATATCAAGACCGGGCATATCACCACCTTAATAGGACATGTTGGCTACTTTAAACCTCTGTCGTGGAGGTCTTATACCTACGGCTCCTGATTCTATCGCTCTTACATAGTCTGCTTCAAATTGTCGAGCCAGTGTAAACCAGTAACTTTCCTGGTTCCCCATAGCCCTCTCGTCACACAGCAACTGCCTGATCTTGTTATACAGGGGTTCAAGCAACTCGCCATCTATCTCGATGGTGTCTGAGTCAGCTGATGCGGAGGAGAGAAGATCGCTGCCCACGATCCTCAACCTTCTATGTGAAGGAACCTGACCTGTAAACCTGAGTGTGCCACCATTGGAGCCACCAGCTGCCGGTGGTATCACGTCCCAGTTTGTAATCGGTGTGTACGGCCTGTCCAGCACCTCGGATTGACCAAGTGTGAGAAATATCTCGTCAACAAATACAGGGATTGCTGCACCTGAAGATACCGATATTCCTACTACTGTTGATGTATCTGTTGCGTCAAGGTTATTTGACCCTGTCATGAGTTCCCATCCCGTCCCGCCATGAGTAGCTGTCTGCACATCGCCATCAATAGCCAGAGAGACTCTCGATGCAGTGTTGCAGTATACCCATGCGGAAAGGTTGGCTTCCATTCCTTCTGTTGCTACAGCTGTGTAGTCAGAAGAAGCAGAGTTATAGGTCTGAACAAGTGTGGTAGCCTGATTTAGGGGCACCAGCAACCTTGCGGAGTTGTTTCCTGAAAGAACTGCATAGTTCCTCGGAGATGTAGTTTGCTCTTCCTTGTTAACAGATGCACCCGATCCGGTAACGCTCCAGTTATCAGCTGTTGTAGCGTTAGTCCAGTCCTCAAAGCTTCCATTGAGTAGGAGGTTCTCCGAGTCGTTCTGAGCCTCGTACTTCTCTCCAAGGTATACCCTGTTCACCCTTCGTATCGAAGAAGGGATGGTGTACGTGAATTGTCTCTGCCCTGTGACAATTGTCTCCACATCCCTGACGATACCTATGTGAGGCCATACATCCTGACGTGCCCTGTTGTATGCACGTAACACGGAAGGAGGATCAACTGTCATCAACTCAAATGTCGATGTTGAACTGTCACTCCCACTGGGCCATGCCTTGGATACGGTTATGGTCCCGCTCGATTGTGCGTAGTCTGTAACGCGCCTGTACTCACCATCGTTGTTATTACTGGTCACTATCACGAACCATGAATCATTGAAGTAATCATCAGTGGGATAGAGATCAGTTAAGTCCTCGTCCACAAGTGAGGTATTGGCTGCAAGGTTAGCGGACGTGGTTCCAGTTACCAGACCTAACGGCCTGACAATTTCCTGTCGCATTGTTGACCATGTTGTTGTAGGCATAGTGTTACTTTACCTTGGCTTCTTCCTTAATATTACCGTTATTTAAGGCAACTGTCTTGGATAGAGCCGATATCTGCTTATCTTTTTCTGCCAGTAATCTCTGTTGGACTATTACCATTAGTTCTGTTTGGACTCCAGGGTATCGTTCCCACAGTATATCAAGGTCTTCCTTTGTAACTGTGTATTCACTACTGTCCATCATGATATCCCCTTTTCTGTACACCAGTCGTTAACCATAGTAGTTACTTCTGAATCTGACATATCTACGAATTGTGAAGCACCTAAACCAACTACAGTTTTTTTATATGTAGATGCGTTATGGGCTGCCATCACGTAGGCAAGCAACTCACTCTTACTCAACTCTGTACCCCCACCGGAACCTATTCCTATCAAGTCATTACCAACATGAAAATATCCACCATCAGTTATGTAAGAAGGACATCGTCTGTTCTCAATCTGGTACTTGATAATTGCCATTACTTATTAGACCTGTATAGATATTCCTGTCTCACAAGGTCATCAATACCTATGTGTGCCATGACATGCTTGTATTCATTGCCGAATATCTCGACTACCCTGTCCAGAAATTCATAAAGATGGTTGATGTTAGGAACTTCCCCTTCCTCAATTAACTTTTCACATGTAGCAATATATTTTGCTATCACGTTCCTTGCTGTCTGAAGATGTATCCCATACTGTTCTAGGTATTCGGCATTACCCTGTGTGATTGTACCTGTGAGAATCATATCCCTATGCGATTGTCTGAATGCCTGTCTAAGATGGTGTCTTATCTCTGCGAGTTCCGCATCACGCTCGTCCCAGTTCTCAGGGATATTATGATTCTTTCGTATCTCGTCATAGGCTTCCTGAAAGACTGCAATCTCTTTCAATGCTCCCTCAATATATATCATATGTCTGCTTTGACCATGCTCCATCTTTGTAGCTTCAATCATAGAGAGTTCATCACCCTCCTCACGCAACTGCTTTATCTTCACTGTGTTAGTCATAGCAGTGAAATGAGCATCCTCAATAGCTGTTCTTTTCTTCTCTATCTGTGTAAGGCACTGACGCATCATCCGATAAGGGCTTTCGGTCAGCATCGTGAGGGTCATCAGTTGATTCATGGTCTGGGTGTTCTTTCTGCCAAGACTCTGGTTGGCCCTGTCCATTTCAACCATGCGTTCCCTGATTTTGGCAATCTTATTGGGAGTCATGGTAGCCATGCCACTCGTAATTTCAGGATTTAATTTCATTAATTCTTCAGACATTTAATCTCCTGACCAGGCATCACAATAGAATCTCTGCCCACTACTTCGGATTTCTCCTGCGGTAGTGGCATTACCAGTAGATGCTATGGTTATATATTGAACGTCAGTATTGCTACTATACTCACCACTCCATACCTCCCCTCTTGTCCCATTAGTATGCTTACCAGAACCGTTTCCTGCTGTAGTATCTAAGTCTCCAAAATCTGTAGTATCACCTGTGGTAGAAGGATTGAGGTATTCCATAGTAAGTAGATTCGTGAAATTTGTATGACCCCAAGCCCATACATTCCTTGATTCGCTTATTCCTATTACAGGACACATAGCCCCATTAGTTTGTGCATCTCCAAAATCTGCTGCATCATCTGTACTCATGATGGCAACATAGTTAAAATCCTTGTTGGTATAGTCAGCATCTCCACCCATAAGACCAACCATTCTTCCAGGGGCTACGTTAGCATTCGTGGTAATGGCAAAAATGGTTCTCGTTAAATCTCCTCCATCTAAAGTATCACCAGTAGAGGCAACAGTGAGGTATTCAATCTGGTCATAGCGAGTGCCACTGACGAGTCCTCCACAAAATAGTCCTCTTGTACCATTTCCGCTCCCAGCATGATAAGTTTTACCTGCTACAAGCATGTCACCAAAATCTGTACCGTCTCCTGTAGAACCAATTGTTATATATTCGATAACATTTGTAGCTAGTTCACTTCCAGTAAATCCTCCACTACCATCGGATGCCCTGTATCTTCCTCCTCCCCAACAAATCCTTGAGTCACTACCAACACTTGCGTGATATCTTTTACCCCAATTGTTTGCAGCGTTACCAAAATCTAACGTGTCACTATCAGAGGTTAGTGCCTTGTAGTCATAGTCAGTAGTAGTGCCATAGCCTGCTGTATGTCCCTGTCCAGAAACACTGCGATTGCCCTGATAACCAATTGAGGTAATGAGTTCCACACCCATTACCTTCTCAATATCACCAGACCCAACACCCATGACTTTTTCAATATCAGCAGCACTGACACCCATGAGTTTTTCTATTTCAGCCACTAAGCTACCTCAACAACAGTCTGGTCAGGATCAAAGAAAACACTGTTAGCGGTTACCGCATATCCAAGTACCTGTACAAAGTCACCGTCACTGTCGGGTGCAGTTTGCTCAGGAACATTCTGTGAAGATGTCTCAGCTTCAGGAGCGTAAAGGTCACCCCCTACGGTATAGGCAGGAAAGGTGCCATTGTCTGCAAGGAATCCATATAAGAGGAACTTTCCTGTAGCATCTGCGGATATATCTGCTGCTGCCATAGCAGCGACAGGCATAGTACCTGCTGCCGTTGCTACCGCTTTCCACATCTTGGAATCACCTGCCTTGAAGTAAACAACTTCACCCCTTACAAGGTCTTCACCTGCTGTGAATGTGGCTGTGATACCGGATACCGTTTCATCTGATGGAGATGAATCAAAATGCTGGTCAAGGGTTGTGTCTACGGAACCTGTTACTGTCAACACACTTCCGTTGAACGTTAAGTTGGATTCAGATGTAACTGTGCCGTCACCATCATCAGTAATTAACTGGTTGTTTGATCCGCTCACACCTACAGGATGCAAATCAGAAAGAACAAGGGTAGCCCCAGACCTATCCAATCCTGTAGTGGCTACTGTTCCTGCTATGGTGTCAAGTACATCTGCAAATGCTTCTTTCCTGGAACCATTAGAATCATTAGCATCTATGAATACCAGTGAGTCCCCATCAGCTAGAGTTGCTCCTGTTAGTTCATTAAGGTCAAGTGCAAGTGTCACCCCACCAGAACTTCCACCACCAGATAATCCATCACCAGCAGTTACCCCTGTGATATCTCCAGTTGCTGCTGCTGCCCAAGCTATATCTGTACCGTCAGAAGTAAGCACGTAGTTGGCACTACCTTTGGTTAATTCAGCAGGATCACCACTTGCGTTACCGATTATCATACTGCCCCTGGTAAGCCCCGCCATTTTTGCAAGAGAGATACCGTTATCTTTAACCCTGATAGCATCACTACTTGTTTCTATGGTTGAGTCGTCTACATTAACAGCCAGTACGCTGCTTGATGCTGTAAGGCCATCACCTGCAAATAAAGTGGCAAGGTCCGCTACCGCTTCTTTTCGGCTCGCATTAGAATCATTGGTATCAATGATCGGAATAAAGTCACCGTCTGCTACGGAAGCAGCGGTTAATTCATTGAGGTCTAAGGTAACAGTTACACCACCAGAAGCTCCTCCTCCCGATAATCCATCTCCTGCCGTGACTCCAGTGATATCTCCTGCTGCTATGTAGCCAGGAACGATTATCATCAGCTCACCTTGCCAAGAATGACATCCACTTCCACGTTATAGAAATGACCCCTTATCTCTGCATCTGTTGATGTGTCCCTGATGAATTCCATAGAAGAGAACTCTGATTCACCAAGGTATATTGTGTCTCCACTGGCTATGAGTTGCCCTTCTGAACCCGTGGGAGAAGTTCCATCCCCACGTGCCCGAATCGCAGCTGACTCTACTACTCCCACAAAAGACCTTGCTCCTGTAGGTATAGATGTAATCAGCGCAGACCCCATGCCCAGTATGCTTACAGCTGAATCACTTACGGTCCCCGATGTGTAATCGAGAGCCTGTGGTTGTCTTGACATATTCCTACTCCTCTTCGTCCAAAGGTCTCGTGTAATGTCCTATCGGTGCCGAGACAGAATTGGTGCTGTCTGGAAGGGGCAGGTTACCCATTGCCCCGTCTCTGATCTTGTAAAAATTAGGATCACCCTTGAAGTCGGGAACCATTAACTGCCACTGTTCCTCAATTGGCATGAGCACAGCAGCCGGTATGTGTCCTCCCCACTTCGCGTGCATCTTCTCCAACCATACCTGGTGAGCATACTCCGTATCGAAGTCAGTGTTCAAGAGTTGCGTTATAACCGCAGCATAAATCTTCCTGAACTGGGATCGGTCATGTGTCCTGCCGTGCCCTTTGTGCCTACTCTCGTTACAGGCAGCAACCACATCAATGAACGACCCCGCTATATCCTCAATAGAGTCTCCCATCACAACAAGATTATCCGTACCATTCCCTATAGGCATATGGTGTGTATGCCCCTCCGCTGTCTCGTAAGACACGTAGGCATACGGTGACCTGTAGCCACGTTCTTTTATCTTCCCCATGAGGGGAATAAAAGAGGGATGGTATTTATTATCGTTGTCGTAATCAGGCATATGTTTATCTGACCGGAGAAGATTTTGCCTCTCCGGTCATTTCCAGTACATTGTTCCCATAGGAAACCCCTTTATGGGTTTATTGTGAGATTAACGTATCCGTAGTCTGTTGTTACTGGGGCTATTAACGAAGCCACACCAATGGTCTCTTCGTTTTCATGCGTTCCATCTCTATCGAGAGGCTCACCTGAACCCGCAGTACCATCTGACACCCTGACATGGTTGCCTATTACAAAGGCAACGTCACAGAGGACAGCAGCTGGACCCCATGTCTGGAGCCAACCGTAGTCGTCATCGTCAAAGTCTGTGGCAGCAACACCGACAGCATGACCTGTGGCTGTAGTTGGGTACACAATGAAGTCCTTGTAAGGATTCTTTGCGAGTCCGACTATTGTTGCAGCTGCAAATCCTACGGCAATTGCATCACCATCGTACAGGTTTATTGCGCCACTTCCACCAGAACCAATAGCATCGTGTTGCCTGATCTTGTAGTTATGACCTTCGCCGGTACCATCGTTTACATAAAGATATCCGTCAGCATACTGGTCTTCCGTAGCAGCCGTGCCACCAAGTGTTACCGTTACGCTTTTATCTCCAGCGGAAGCTGTGTTAGTTGCCAGGTCCATATCGTGGTTAGCTACCCCGACAGCACTCTGGCATATAGCCCCTGCTGTTTGTGCTCCATCGGTCTGCCCGTAGTAGAAAACCCTACCATCAGGAAGAACCATTCGTGTGCCATATGGGTGAAGCTTTGTGGTCCCAGTGACTTTTTCATCACCGTAATCACCCCATATTGATCCATAAGTTAGTGCCATCTCATTACCTCTTACGAGAATTATTTTTAGTACGCGACTTCGGAGGTTCTGGAGTTTTTACTTCCATCTGCTCCACAGTAGCATGATTTTGTCCACGCCCGTTTGGGGGAGGAGCCACATAGTATGCACGGTGATTCTGCACAGCCCTCTTACTCGTGAATCCATGATCGTGAACAAGACAGTAGTAATCATACTCCTTCATCTTTTCCACAATTTCTTTTGGTGGATCATAAGTAATCGGAACACCTCGTGCCTGACAGTAATTCCTGTAAGCATCCCAGTTGATAAACTTCCGGTCTGCTTTTTTTGCAGGAACTATGTAAGGCGCATTGGCATAATCGTCACCCTCAGCGAATTCGGCGGTCTCAGACATCTCAACGTCAACCAGTGGGTCAACACTGGCGCGGAGACGGAAACCCTTCCGGAGATAATTTAGCAGTTGAATTGCATTGCCTACCGGCAACGGGTTCGTTGCTTGCCATCCGTGATCTGTTTCCCGACCATAGTCAGAAATTATGACACGGTGGAAGAGAACCGCACGACCTGATTCTACCCAGTGAGGTTCCTGTCCCACACCCAGCATGTAACCAAGATCACTTCTCAGTTCCTTCTGCATGTGAGGCCATTGCATCTCACGATACATCTCGACATGTTCACGTGCTGGACTATCATCGTCAAGATAGTAATCCCACGATTCCACTACGATACGGTCATTGGTAGCAGTCGTCATCTGCTTCTCCTTCTGCGTCTGCGCCGTCTGGCCGGACGCTCGCTTACGCTCCTATTCTCCTCGTGCACCTGAGTCTCTTTACCTTCAAAAGCAATGGTGTCCATCACCTGTGACGGCATCGATACTGAGGGTGACATCGTATATCTATGCATGAGTAGTACATCTATTGACCCTTCCTTTACATGGGCCTGGTAATCGTTATTTATTCTGTCTATATGTTTCTGCCCTTGGTTCTTTCGCATCGACAGTGGAGCACCGCATCCTGTGCATATCACTGACATCTCACCATTTCCTGCCAGTCCTCGCTCTAGTTCAGCCTCGGAATGAGATTCATGGTTCATTTTCAGTTGTACAAGATGCTGCTTGATATCTCCCTCATAGAGAGAAGTCTCCTTGCATCCCGAACATCGATATACCACTTTTGCGAGATAGTGATCCATAGCAACTGACCGTTCAAGAGGGTTGGTCCATGTCTCATCAACTAAATCCCATAAAGACACCTTAGATGCCTCGCTGGAATCCATGTCGAATACGACAGCGTCCCTTCCGCTCTCATCGGCAATGCGTCTTCGCTCCCTCGAATTGGGAGTAGCGCCCTGATATGTCGGTAACGATTGATTAACCAAGGTCAGAACTCACTATACGGTGGCAGCTGTATCAGAATAGACCTCAACGCCATGCGGGTCTGCCCTTTCGCCCTCTGCCCATTCCTGGAAGATTCCATACTCTCTCGCACGAAGCGAGTTATCGTCCTCTTCTGTTACATCAGCATCATTCGCAACAACCATGTAAAGTGCTCCGGACGCAAATATTGCACCCTTGGAGTCATCACTGCTGTCACGGCTAATGTTACCGCTGTGGAATATCGGAATACCGTAAAGTCGATCCGATCCTCTCCACCAACGCTGCATGAGTTCAGCCGAATAACCATCCCTTGAACTTACTACTGCACCTGGATCGGAAAGGTCAGCAATGATATCGCTGATTTGCTCGATGTGAAGTGCTGCATGAAGTGGCATGGGAGCAGGACCGAAACTGGAATTGTTATCGGTCAATAAATAAGCTGCTGATCCCCTGAAGTGAGTTATATCCATTGCATTACTGGCCCCTACGACAGACTTTGAAAAGCCATCATAGAGAGCAATAACGTCTTTAGCCATTCGCCTTCGGAGTGAAGAACCAATTTGCCTTCCTGCAACGGAAACCACACTGCTGTCGCCCTGCCTTCGTATAAGGCGGTTTGACAGAGTAACTAGAATTCCGTGTTCCGCAGGAGTCAACTGGAGAGTGTTAGTCGCCAGCTGCTGAACGGATGAAAGATCAACGCCCTCAGTCAGTGCCTGAGCATCTGTAAGTCGGGCATACGTGCTGATATCCCACTGTTTTGATCCAGTAGGGATACGCTCATTTTCAATCAAATCCGGATCAGGAGCAGCAGGTTCAAACGCTTCCTTGGCGGATGCAATTACGATGCGCTGTCCATTTGTAAGGTTTGATGTGCTGGACAGCGATAGTCCTGTTGCCATCTAATTCTCCTCATTACCCTAGACCGGCTTCTGCCAGTCGCTTTGTATATTCATCTTTAGAAAGCTTACCTTCTATGTAAGCCCTCTGTATTTGTTCTTCTGTTCGGAGGCTACCGGACACGCCACCCGCAGGTGTTCCACTCGTTGGTGGATTCTGTATCTCCTGAGAGGGCTGTTCTGTTCGCTGTGCATCAACGGGCGGTGTAGTCCCTGTGGTCATCACCGTCTTAATGCTTTGAAAGAACCTGTCCCTTCGCTGCCCCTCTGACAGACCTGGATCAGTAAACGCTGCGTAATCAATACCTTCAGCCTGAGGGTCAATGCCCATGCTTCTGGGAATAGCATAAATCTGCTCCCATTCGCCTGACACTTCGGGTTGCTGACCTACCGCAGGTTCTTGGTATTGTTGATCTGACAGCTGTTGCTGGTACTGGAGATTTTGATTCGCCAGAGCCTGAAACGCTGCCCGATGTTCTTCCGGAACCTGTTCTAGATACTGTTGTACAGCCCTCTGCTGTTGTGCCCTCGTTGCCTCTTCGGTATCTTTCCGAATTGCGTTCAGTCCTCTATCAACCTTAGACTGCAACCCCGCTATCATCTGCTGGGATTTAACAAATTCCTCCCGCAGTGCCCGAAGTTCCTCAGTCATAGGCTGGTCGGTTGTGGTCTGAGGCGTTGGAGCCTCCTGTACCGCGTCCAACTGGGCCTGATCTGAATCCAGTGCAGATGTTACTTCTGTATTTTCTGTCGTCACCTGAAACCTCCTATCTTATGATGAGATAATGTGAGACTTGTTTATAGTGTATGTATGTGTTATTAGACATGTCAATTTTCTATCGGTTTTTATATTCTTCTTTCCATGCTTTTAGAGGATCAATAAGTTCACCCTCGTATCCAAGTGCGAGTGCTTCCATTCTCATGTTCCGCATTGAATAATCTGGAGGAAGTTGTCCTCCAACCCTGCCGAGAACATTATCAAGTAGATAGTCATTCTCTGGAGTAGAGATAATTCCCCAGTGAGACATCAAGAGTTCCAGTATAGGGTCTTCCCTTCGTAATTTATCTCTTTCAAATGCAACGAGTGTATCAACATATTCAAATATATTCACAGGACCAGTTATTGTTCTTCCTTCTTGATAATCGAAGTAGGTTAATATATATTCCTTTGCACCCTTATTCTCGTCTCCCGATTTATATTGGGTACGATTCATGCCTGAATAAGAATCATGTATAGCCAAATGTTCCCTGACAGTTAATTCATTACCATGTCCCTTTGCCTTTTCCTCAACTTCCCTGATAATCCTGTCCTTGACATTTAAATATGGCTTCATGTACTCAAAGTCTTTCCTGTAATGGCTGTCTACAATGCTTTCAGTAGACTGGTTCCATTCATCCATATCAGCTATCCAGTCTGCTGGATATTCCGCACGGAAATCATCCCGCATCTGGTAGAACTTATGCCAGTCTGGCTTAAACGTGCCCTTATCCATCTCGGATTCCAGTTCTCCGGTAAGCACATCGTATAGCGGGATCGAGTTATATGCCATGCTGATGAACTGGCCACGTGTAACCCTGGCATTGGGATCATTGATATCTATTTTTGACCCAACGGTATATACGGCCTCACGCCATGCAAGCCATCCTTCGGGACCCATAGCCTGTGCAGCCTGTGGTAATTCTGATACCAGTGCCTTCATTTGCATCTGGGCTGCGTTATCAAGCACTCTCTTTTCATATATCCAGACTTGTGGGTGTATAGCATCAATACTCTCACCTGTATTCGGATCAGTAATTACATCCCTTACAGCCAGCGGGTTCTCATAATAGTTGAGGTAACGCTGGTCATTATCATATTTGATTGGATTGTATTCTTCCTGGTACCAGTGATTCATTTTAATGCTGAATGATCTTGTCTGTTCAGCATTAGCACCGGTAACTTTTACTGCTTCTTTTCCTCCTGCGTCCCATATGGCTCCCGCATGTCTTATTAAAAACTTGTTTTTTACGGAAGTGACAAATGGTATAGCTGGATCGGGAGTCCTCTCTCCTTCCCTGACTTTTTTCTCCATTTCAGGAGACATGTTCGCAAAAAACTTGTTTCGCTCCAGCTTGATATCCTGTGGTGGAAAACGCTCATTGATTTCTTCCAGTTCCGCTACCAATGCATCTACTTCCGGATCACGGTCCTCATCAAAAAATCTTATTGCATTATCCGCAGCAGCAATAATGTCACGCATTGCACCATTTCTAATGAAATGATCTATTTTCATGGGTGATATCCCCACAAACTTGCCTACCCTGATGGCTACTTCAGATGTAAATTCATTAAATTGTTCTATAACTGGAAGATTTACGAGGTCATCTGGAACTATGGGCTTGCCGTAATAGCTATCCCAATTGTCACGTGCCTCATTATATTGCTGCAAGAAATATAAAGGCATTTGAATGAACCCACCCGTATCAACAATTGATGACAACGGGTTTGCTATCTTTCCAAATGACTTGAACCATGTTCCAAAATCATCCTGAACCTGTGCTTCAGATCGCATCCATGAAGGCATTATTTGACGAATATTCTCGTTAGCATCCATTCTCTCCAGGGCATATATTAATGGAGAGGTTATCAGTCCCAATTCTCTTGCAAATGGAAGAAGTGCTGCTCCATGAGGAACCTTATTTCCATAATTATCGTACTCATCGGACGGTGTCATGAGCATTAATCCACGGTGTCTCTGTTCCGGAGGAATGCTTGCATACTCAGGAAAATTACGATTCCACGCATAGGCACCTACCTGCATACCCGCAAATCCTGCAAGTCCCAGCAGTGCACGTTTGGGATTTCTTTTAACTGCCCTGTAAGGAACCAATGTTCCCTGTACAGCAGGATTAAGATACAAAAACCAGTTATTAAGTTGCTGCATCCATGTGCCGGCCCTACTAAAATCAACAGTAGCCCTACGGGCACTTAAAACAGACTGAGGAAGTGTCTTACCCCTTTCAAGTTCTTTTTCAAACACCGCCCTTCTAGGGGCCATTTCTATTGAGTGCCCGATTTTTTTTAGTATTCTCGGATAAGCAACAGGATTAAATATTTGCCACCACTCTTCCTTCGTCTTAATTGGAAGTATTGCCGGCCCAAGATCATCCTTTGTAAGTGCCTTGAATACGGCTTCCGAACTTTGTCCCCAGTAACCGGAAACATCACCACCTGCCTGTATAAGTTTTCTCATACCTGGATCATCAGCGAAAATCCCTTTCCATCCTCTTAACATGGGCATGACTGCTGACCACGGTGTCAATCCTTCAAGGGCGCTTATGATTGTACTGTCAAAGAGAAACTGGTATGTCATGAAGATAGGGTTATAAGTTGTTAACATGGCTCTTGGGGCTGCCTGTACGAACCTAATTATTTTTTCATAAAGTTTAGGATCAGCCTGTTCCAGCATCCTGAATGCGTGCATGACATCATCATCTAAGACATCAAAGAGGTTCATCTTACCGCCATCGGAAAGATAACTTATCTGGTTTGCTTTTGGAGTCCGTGCTGCTCTAAATATCTTTTCTCCCGCATCATCTTTCGCCACAACCTTTACGGGACTTTTTACCCTTTTTATCTTTTTTGAGTATTCCGGCATATACTCCAGCATATTCACAAAAGCACGGGCTGCCTGGTTCCTGTGAAGTAACTCGTCAGTCCTTGCCATGTACTTGAAAAATACAGAAGTTGCATCTTCTGGCAATCCTTCTCCCGCTTCTTCTCCAAGATATCTCAGGCCGTTATCACCCCCAGCAACGGTGCGTTTTATGCCATCTGCAACTTTAGCAAGATCGTCAGTAATGTAATAAGTAGGGTTATACCACGGATACTCTTTTTCAAGGCGTTTGCCCAGATCGATATCGATCATCCCATCATCTATCATTGCACGAAGTCGCCCATTGATAGCATTACGATAAAGGGTCGCACCCTCTACAATCTGGTTCCATTTTGTGGGGCCGAGATTTTCCTCCATCTCCGCTAATAACCTGGCTACAATCTCTTGATTGGAAAGCCCCTCTCTTCTTAATACATCTGGTATTTTTCGGTTAGGATGCATCCGAAGAACATCCTGTAAATGTTTATAATAAAGAAAATTATCAATAATATTTACACCCGAATCAATATTCCCAATAATCCCCTTAACTTTTTCGGCTACTTCTACTGACTCATCAAGAACTGCGGATGGTCTCCCTGACATGAGGGAAAAATGTAAAGCTGCATTCATATGGTCGGGAAGTTCAGCCCCTCCATGTTCAATCCTCCATAATCTTGCAGCTGCTTCTGTTGCTTCTTCTGTATAGGCAAACTTGTCTGTAAACCTTTCTTTTAATGCAACACGAATAGTGTCAACCTTTTGCTTGATGGGTGTTGGCGATATCATCCGCGCTTCCTGGGAGGCAACGGAGAGTGCATTTAGTTTATCTGCATGTCTTCCGGAATAAACTTTTTTTATCGTATTTGCTTTCCGTACAAACGGAAGAAACCCGGCAGCTGTCACAGCTGCCTTTCCCTTACCAAGTGACATAGTAGGATCAACAGACCCCATAGCTAACTGTTGCCAAATAGGTCTTTCTTCGTGTTCTCTTGAAGTCTCATTGATAAGTTCATCCCAGTTAAGATGAGATTTCCCTTGAAAATAGTCCCCCCACATTTTTATAACTTCAGGGTCTGTATCTATAAAGGGTGTCCAGTCATATTCACCTGTTTCCGGATCAATAGTTACGTCTCTCTGTCCTAAAAATGAACCTATATCAACAGCCTGTTCCAGCCACGGTATATTTTCTGCTCCCTTCTCCATTCCTTTAAATATTGCTGATGATCCTATTTCTGCCAGTGTATTTAGGTGTTCAAATGTTTCACCTATAGTCACATCATATATTCCACCTAGTCCGGGTTGAGTATATGTTCTTGGTATGGGGTATAAAGGTCTTCCTGTTTCCTCATCATATAAAAGACCCATTGCATCCAGCATTTCAGCTTCAGCATGGGTTATTTCGTAATGAATAGGAAACTTGCCATGTAACCCTGGAAGAATATTTACAGTACCGGCCTCTATGGGTGGAAGAGTACCCTGCCCGCTTCTCCAGCGGTCATATGGAGATACCTGGAATGTTTCATCATGAGGTTTATCTGCCTCTTTTCCCCAGTAATCTTTAAAGTGTTTCATTATGTCCGCATATCTACTATGTTCATACGGATCAACTACGTGTCGTTCATTGGGTAACGGAACATTTGGAGGTGGTGGAGGCTGAAACGGATCAACCATCCTTCCTGTTAAATTCGCGAAATCAGGATTTGTGATTGCCATTTACAGGGTTCTCCTACGGAATATAGTGCTTCCCAAACCTGTAAGTTCCCCTCTTCGTGCCCGTTCCTCCTGCTGTTCCTGAGCAAAATCCTGTGCTAATGTCGGTAATTGTTGCTGTGTAAAGCTAGGAACTAAAGCCATAGGATCAGCTGGCATCGTCTGTGGATGTCTTAATCCTTCCCTCTGTCGTATTTCACCCAGTCTGGTATCGATATCAGAAAAGTCTATATTCCCTTCTGATATCTGTCTTTCAATAAATTCTCTTCCAGCTGCTGAACCGGAGAATTCATCCCTGATACCACCAAGCAAGCCTTCTCTTGTTGGGAAATCCGCATCTGTTAGACGAGCGAATGTCGGATCGCCAACCTGTTGTGCGACCAAAGCATCATATGTCTCTTGATCGATTGCACCACTTGCAAGTTGTTCGTCAATATCAGCAAAGAAATCATAAGGAGGTATTCCTTTAATTAATTCTCCTGTTACAGGATCGGTCACATCAAATGTACCGTAATCACGTGCAAAGTTAATAAATTCCTCTGGTATAGTGGGCAATATTCCTTGTGATTGTTTCTGTGCTATTTCCTTTTGATATTCGTCTGTGATCCTTCTGGTTTCAAAATCTATAATTGCCCGTGGCAGTCCTGCCTCCTCCAAGCGCCTTATATAGTCAGCATTGAGTTCCTCTCTACTTGTAGGAACATCAAAAGCCCTTTGCGCTGCCTGATAACCCATTATGTCTGCAAGTGAAAAACCTTCTCCACCAAGATAATTAAATTCTTCCGTAAGTCTTGGGTCTGCTGGGAAAACAGGCATAGGATCAGGGGCAAATCCCCCTTCAGGCTCATAATTAATATATTCTGTTCCTGTCCATACACGTGGATATTTATCTATATCACCGGAAGGTGTAATACCCCTACCTTGCATTAATTCATTTGCAAGTTGTGCTGGAGTTTTATTTGAAAAAATATCAGATTCTATTTTATCTCTTATAAATTGCTCAAGTCTTAGGCGACCCTTACCTTCCAGTGCTGCATATAGTTCAGGATTATCAATTTGCATGTTTGCATCCATGCCAAAGATACTTCTGATAGCAGAAGGTATTGCCGTAGTAGACTGGAGTAAGTCCAGATTGCGTTTTTCATTCGCATATATTCCTGCACTTGAACCATACGTTATTTCTAATTTTTGCTTGAGACTGTTTCTATCTTCTGGTGAGTCAGTGAACTCTCTAAGACTGGGCATATCCTCTATAAGTCTCTGAATGAACTGGTTTTTTCGTTCTTCAGTTACTTCTATCGGACCTAACCATTCTTCTACTACTGCTTTTACTTCAGCCCATGTATCAAAGTCATCCGCAAATTTATCGTATGCGTCTACAGAAACAAAATTATCTATAGCTGCTTTTGGATACCTTGCCTTAAAATCTCTTATGTTGCCAAGTTCATACAGTTCCAGCGCAAGTTCATTTTTTCGTTCCTGGCTTATCGCTTCTGGTTGATATCCATAAGCACCAAGTAATTTATTTATTTCACTTATCCGGTTAGATGAATTGGCGTAATAATTACGCTCTGCCCTTGCGAGAAATTGATTCCATTCACTATTAGGGCCGGCAATCAGGTTATCTGCAAATTGCTCTACAAGTGCAGCTGCTGTTCTGGCATCAGGAATGTAGTCAGTTCCTATTCCTCTCTTGTTGTATCCAGCAACATCTGTGATGTTTTTTGTGAACTGGGTTATAAAAGCAGATTTTGCTTTGACCGCCCAGTCACCTAGAATCTCTTCCAAGGTGGTATCATCAGGCAGCAACCCTTTCAGTACATCGACAGGCTTAGTTAAAACATCATCATCAGCGCCGGCAGCGAAGTCTTCTCTTGCTTTCCAGAACGTATACTCTTCCGGACGCATCGGCTT
>CEUS01014899.1_pt1 | contig 16462 bp, 17 predicted proteins | sample 427031 | NCBI WGS metagenome assembly CEUS01 (sample SAMEA2622837, study PRJEB7988) | marine metagenome | biome: marine biome (ENVO:00000447); feature: marine epipelagic mixed layer (ENVO:xxxxxxxxx); material: "saline water (ENVO:00002010), including plankton (ENVO:xxxxxxxx)" | depth 140 m | reverse complement strand
ATTGCACCAGCAAAAACAGGAATAATACTTGGGAGTAAGGCTTTAAATCCTTGTGCCTGCATTGCTCTTGATTTCTGTGCAGAAAGGATAATTCCAAACTCTCTTTGAAGGATTGGAATCAACTGGAGAGTAGTTGTAATCATAAAGTTGACTGTAAATGGAACTTTTGCTCTCTGTAGTGCTGAAGATAGCTCACCGGGATGGAGAGTCATAAGCATTAATATCGACCAAGTACATATACATAAAATCCTACTACTGAAAAGCATTCCATAAATTATCGACTCTGTATGAAGTGAGAATGGTCCTAAAGTTGCTAAGAAAGTTGGGTCATCAAAAACTACCGGAGGCGCTACAGATTGTAAAAATATCATAGCAAAAGCAGCAGGGCCAAAAAGAACCATGGCACGAAGATAACTTGGGAAAGTTTTACTTAAGAAAATGAATATTAAACCAACAAGAATTAGGGCATAGTTAATATATGGATTTTTGTTATAGAAACAAAAAATGCCGAATGAAATTACCCAATAAAACTTTACAAATGGATGTCCCCTATGAAAAAAAGTATCACCGGGAACATATGCGCCTACTGGTACTCGTGCCATTTACTCCTCCACTCCTATATCTAAACTAGAATCAAGAATCATTTTAACAGATTCGCTCATATTGTCCTTATACTCTTCCTTAGAAAGGGACTCCCCCCTGGCTTGATCTCCTGCCACTAGCAGAACCGCTCCTGTCCTAACCTTTCTATAAGACCCTACAACAAAAATTGTTGCAGCTTCCATTTCTGAACATAAGACTCCTCCTTTAACCCAAGCATCCCATTTTTGCTTAAGTTCTTCTGCAATAGGCATTTTTTCAGGGTTATGCTGGCCATAGAATGAGTCTTTTGATTGAACAATTCCTAAATGATAAGCAATATTATTCTTGATAGCCGAATCCTTTAAAGCCATCGTCATATCATGTGATGCAACAGCAGGAAACTCTATTGGCATATACTGAACAGAAGTACCTTCATACCTAACCGCACCTGTTGCAATAACTTTTTCTCCTACCCTTGTATACTCCTGCATAGCTCCTGAAGTACCAAGCCTAACAAATGTTCTTGCACCAACATTAGTTAATTCTTCTACAGCAATAGCAGTTGACGGGCATCCAATACCAGTAGATGTTACAGCAACCGGTCTCCCTTTATATTCACCTGTCATAGTCTTGTATTCTCTATTTTCAGCTACTAATTCTGCCTTATCAAAATGGTCCGCGATAAACTCTACTCTTCCTGGATCACCAGGCATAATAACGAAGTCGGCTATATCTCCTTTTTTTAGCTGCACATGGTATTGTATTGCTTCTTTATCATCGTCATATGCATCAAGAAGTCCTCCGATTGCTTCTTCTACACCATCTTTTTTACTCATTATTCCTCTCCTTTTCCATATGATAAATACTTTCCAATACAATGCTTGTCATATTTTTTATTGTTTCTTCATCTGATGTTTCGAGAGCAAGAATTGCTCCAGCAGCAACATTGTAAATACTTGAAAGAGTGAATAGTGTTGCAGCTTCCATTTCAGATGCACCTACAGATCCACCTTGCCAGGCTTTCCACTTTGAATCAAGATAATCAGATACGGGCATTCTAGATGGCTCTGTCTCTCCGAAAAAAGAATCTTTGGATTGACAAATTCCTACTTTTGAGTTGAACGATAACTTTTCTGAAGCCTTAATTAAGCTATCTACAACTTCAACATTGGCAAGAGCTGGAAACTCTACTGGAATATATTGTTTAGAAGTTCCATCATCTCTAACAGCAGCAGTAGCAATAAAAATATCTCCTTTTTCAGCTGTACCATCAACTGAACCTGAAGTACCAATTCTTATAAATACTTCTGCTCCTATGTAAATCAATTCTTCTACTGCTATAGCTGTAGACGGACAACCTATACCAGTAGAAACTACAGAAACTTGAACACCTTTGTAGCTGCCTCTTGCAGCATTGAATTCTCGGTTTCTTCCTTGGTGTTCAACATCTTCCAATAACTCAGATATTAATGGAACTCGGTTTGGATCACCCGGTACTATTACATACCGGGCGATATCTCCAAAACCTATTGGTAGATGTTTAACCTGCTCAACTTTATTGAACAAATAAATCTACCTTACTAATTTAATCCTTGGATCGTAAAACGGCTATGCCAGCAAATATTGTTAGAAGGCCTGATACTCCAGACATCCCAGACAACATTCCAAAGGCTTCAGCGCCTGCCATAGTTGCAGATGCCCATGGGTAAATTAAATACATTACCCCCAGGCCGATAATACCTGCTCCAAGACCATCTTTCGATGTGACTTCTCTCATATTATCTCACCACCCTTTACAATAAAGTCATAGATACAACAGTAAGTATTACACCTACTACCGTACCCGCAGTAATTAGTACTGCTTTACCCATATCCTCTTGGGCCATTATTGGACCTGTTACCTGTAAGTTTTTAGGTAACGCGCCGATAATTGCTAAAGCCAAAAATGACGATAGAATTTTATCCGCGGCAGAAACAATAATGTTACTTGAAAATACAGACTGCCACATACCAGCACCTGATGCAAGAATACCTGCAGTTAAGATGTCTGATGAGTGACCTGTCGCACCACCAAATACAAAAATTACGATTGGTGCTGCCATCAAAGAAACAAACACAGCTGATGCAACTGAAAGACCAAAGAATTTGACCTTATCGTTTGCCCAACCCCATCTTGTTCCGTAACCCCATACTAAAGCACCAACAACATTGCATGCAGCAAATGGAATTGATACTGGACCAGTGATGAATCCCATTGTTAGGTTAGTAATAACACCTACCAATGAACCCCACCAAGGACCGATTGTCATAGCGACAACAGCAGTCCCGATCATGTCCAAAAATATAGGGAGCTTAAGTGCACCTGCAACGGTTCCACCGATAACATTCAATACAGAAGCAACTGGTACTAATGCAATGACATATGTTAAAGGCACTCCTCCGCCTGTAGCACTACTAAGTTTTTGTGAATCTGTTTCGTTCACAAGCCCTCCTTTTTTAAATAAAATATCCTCCACCCAATGATTTACAGATATTTTTCTTTTCTACGAACATCCTATATGAATTCATTAGAGTTTGCTCTCAGTTTTAGTTAAATTTTTTTGAATTAGACCAATTAAAATGAGGGTGTTTTATTTTATTGCTTTTAATGCATCGTCTATTGAAAGAATTGCGTTATTTGACTTAGCAATTCCTACACTTGTTGCAAAAGAAGAAATTTGAGGAGGCTTTAGGTTTGTCTTATTCAAAACTTCATCATTTGCAAATAGTTTTGTTGGAGTATCGTCAAAAATTAGTTCTGTGTCGCACATAACAAGCACCCTGTCAGTTTCTTCTGCTACCAAAGGCATGTCATGTGAAACAACTATAACCGTTTTCCCTTGATCCCTTAATTTATGAATCGAATCTCTAATAGCCTTCACTCCAAGGAAATCTTGTCCGGTAGTTGGTTCATCAAGAATAATTACATTTGGCTCCATTGCAATTATTGATGCCATACCTACTGTTTTCCTTAAAGAGAAACCGAGCCTATATGGGTTCAAATCTAAATATTCTGTTAAAGCAAAAGCCTCAGCAATTGAAGCAACCCTAGTTTCTACCTCTTCCTCTTCTAAACCAATATTCCTTAAACCGAAAGATAATTCATGCTTAACAGATGGTGCAAAGATTTGATGATTAGGATTTTGAAACACATAGCCAACTTGCTGAGCCATGATTCCTACGGAACTCTCTAGTGAATCTAGTTCACCAACTAGGACATTGCCTCCGGTCGGCTTTAGTAAGCCATTAAAATGTTTTACTAAAGTTGTCTTCCCAGATCCATTCTGACCAACTACAGAAATAATTTCTCCCTGATTAATAGTTACATTGACCCCTTTAACAGCCTCTACTCCATTGGGATAGGTATGGGCAAGATTGTTACAGGTAATTTTAGTTTCACTCATTATTTATATCCTTTGACTGCTTCATCCAAAGTCACAGGGGTAGAACCTTTAAATCTATCTTTTGCTTTACTCGCAAATTCAGTTACTTGTGGAACTCTTACGCCTATTTCACTTTCTTTATTTATCAAATCTGGAAATACTTCACCTGGAGTCCCCATTTTAGTTATTACACCTTCTTCTAGTAGTACTACTTTGTCTGCAAACTCAGCTATCACCTCGACCTCATGTTCTGCAATAATTACTGTTAGTCCTTCTTCCTGATTAATTTTTCGTGTAACCGTGAAGACTTCTTCTTTTCCAATCGGATCTAAGTTTGAAGTAGGCTCATCTAAAACTAATATCTCTGGCTTCATTGACAATGCTGACGCCATAGCTAAGCGTTGCTGTTGACCTCCAGAAATTTCAAAAGGAGATCTGTCTTCAAAACCTTTCAATCCCACCATCTCTAGTGCACCACCTATATTGGCCATTATAGTTTCTTTGTCTACACCAAGATTTTGAAGCCCCATTGCAACTTCCTCCAGAACTGATAGTTGGCTCATTTGAAATTCAGGATTATCAAACACACTTCCAACTTTTGTTGCTAGCTCTCTTACAGGAATCTTAGGAGGCACCTCTCCTGCAACTACAATACTTCCATACATATCAGCATTAATCATGTTGGGGACTATTCCATTAATTGCTAAACAAAGAGAAGTTTTCCCTGCGCCGTGTGCACCAAGAATCCCAACAAACTCTCCTTTCTCTACAGATAAAGTTACGCCGTTAAGAGCTGGTACATCTGTATCCGGATATTGAAGTTTTAAATCTTTTATATCAATTACAACTTCTGACATTTTCTATCTCCATAAAAGTATTTTTCCCAATAAATATAATTTAATCCAAGAATGAAATTACGTCATGCAAATTAATCAGTTAATATTAATTTATGAAGATTCCTGAATTACACCTACCCACAACTGATTCAAATTTTATTAAAGATCCTTACCCTACTCTACGTGAATTTAGAGAAAAAACTCCAATGTTTTGGGATGAAAGTAATAGCCTTTTATTTATTACTAGATATAAAGATGTTAGAAAAGTCCAATCAAGTAAAGTTTTTGGAACCACATTTAACCATATAAAGGGCTTCGAAGAATCCTCAGATAATTCAGTTAAACCCCTTACATATGTTGGGTATAAGAGAGCTGATAAGTACGCTACGTATGATAATTTTTGGAAATCAGAGGAGTTTTCATTACTAAATTTAGAAGGAGAATTGCATGGAGAACTTAGAGGGCTAGTAGCTAAAGCTTTCTTGCCTCGATCTGTACAAAAACTTGTCCCATTTATGGAAAAAAAGTCATCTGAATTATTTGATAATATACCAGATGACTCATTTGATCTTCTTAAAGATTACGCTCAACCATATTCTATAAGCATTATTGGAGAACTGCTAGGTGTCCCCGAAAAGGATAATAATTTATTTTTGGATTGGTCACATAGAATAGTAAAAATGTATGACTTCGAAGTAAGTGAAGAAGATGCGAATAGCGCTGAAGAAGCTGCAAAAGATTTCTATGACTATTCATTGGATTTACTTAATAAGAGGAGAGCAACTCCCAAGGATGATATGATAACGAGATTATCACAAGTCTCAGAAAATAATGTTTACTTAACCGATCAACAAATTATTTGTACAATAATATTACTTCTGAATGCAGGACATGAAGCTACTGTAAACACTCTCGGAAATGGTTTAAATGCACTAATTACAAATAATATAGATTTTGAAGAAATAAAGTCTAAAGAAATACCCACAAAAGATGTTGTTGAAGAATTAATTAGATGGGATAGTCCTCTACAGTTTTTTCAAAGATATGTATTAGAAGATACTGAAATTGGCGGGTATGCTTTACCTAAGAAATCCAAGGTTGCCATCCTTCTTGGATCTGCAAATAGAGATAGTGAACAATTCAATATACCGGAAGAAATCAACTTTCAGAGAGAAGAGAAGGACCATAGTAGCTGGGGAGGTGGAATTCACTTCTGTATTGGTGCTCACTTAGCACGATTAGAATTAGAGGTCTCATTTAATCATATATTGAGTAAAAATTTTAGTCTCAAAGAAAGTCCAGAAAGAACTGGTGCATTTGGTATACGAGGATTTAAAGAACTCCTAGTGTCGACCTCTACTTGAGATAGTTAATGAAATTAGTAAACTATTTTCAATTACTTTTTACATCTGCTTTATGGGGGTCTTCTTTTTTAATGATTAAGTTTTCGTTGGAAGAGCTGTCACCATTCGATATTGCGATGTATAGGATTCTTCTTCCCGCAATTGTACTAAACCTTCTCTATAGAAAAAAAGTCAAAGTATCCAAGTCTGACTATAAGTATTTTTTTATTTTAGGAATAATTTATATGGCACTACCTTTCTTTCTTTTTGCTTTAGCAGAAGAAACAATCACCTCCGCTTTAGCTGGTTTGATTAACGGCTCAACACCAATTTTTGTAGCACTAGTTGCCATAATCTTTTATAAAGAGAAGGTAACCACTACACAAAAAATACTTATAACTTCTGGTTTTCTAGGAATTATCATTCTTAGTTTTGGAGGCCAAAAAGCATTATATGGATCTACCGAGGGAATACTATACGCTCTAGGAGCATCAATTTGTTATGGAGTTTCTATAAACATGATCCAACCATTACTGAAAAAATATACTCCTATGGGAGCATTAAAAATATTGTTATTGTCTGCTAGTTTTATCTCTATTGCCTTACTAGGTCCTTTTTCTACATGGGCAATCCCCTCCTATTCAATATCTCTTTATCCAATAATTATTTTAGGACTAGGAAGTAGCGGATTTGCATTCCTAACCTTTTATCAACTTGTAGATGATGTAGGAGCAGTCCCAAGCTCAGTTACGGTGAATGTTATCCCTATATTCTCAATAATATTTGGATATTTATTTCTTGATGAAATTACGACATTAATTCAAATGGTCGGTGTAGCTATAGTGGTTGTTTCTGCTTTTTTCTTTACTCGAATTAAATCGTCAACTTAGCTTCATTTCAAAAGGTACGAATAAGGATTCAGATAAAGCGGCCAGGTTTCCATTATCATGGAACAATTCTGCTTTATAGATAGAGGAAGTAGAATCTGATTCTGATCTCCATGCTTTTACTTCGACAAATTTAATTTCGCTATCTGTTGGTTTGATATATTTAGCTGTAAAAGTTTTTGTTACTTCTGGTCTACCAATTAAGGCAGAAAGAGGACCCATAGTACCATCCATGAATGAATCAAGCATACCGCCTAGTAGGTATCCAAGAGGATTGAAAAAACGGTCTTGAATTGGGAATCGAGTTACAAGTTCATACTTGTCAGGATCGTAAGAAATGAATTCACCTTCTAGTTCCTTAAAAAAATTTGCATCAAATATTTCTTTAAAGTCTTCTAGTTCCTTACTCATAAGTATTAAAACAGCCTTTCTTTAGAAAGGCTGTTTTTACAGGGTATATATTCAATTGTTACTAACATAATAAATTTACACTGTGACAATTTATTTTCCTTTAGGATGCCAAACTGTTTTTGTCTCAAGAAATGGGATTAAAGACATGATATCCATAGATTCATTAACCCTATATGTCCTTTTAACTGATTCTGAACCACTTTCTTGAATCTTTTTGTAATCATCGTTGTTAAAATCACTTGCAACTGCAATTCCTCTAATTTCAACGTGCTTACTTATATCTTCAATTATCGCATCATATTCTCCAGTAAGAATATTCCATGCCCCAGGTGGCATGTCAGAATTGTGAACATCTTCTGAGAGCATCACTGACAAAAGGCCTGCCCCATTATTAAGCATAATTACTGAACACCCCACTGTTAAAGGAGGAAGTACTGATAGCACTAATCCGTGAAGAGACAGAGAGTCTCTTGGAAAGACAAATGTAACCCCAAGGGGTTCTTGGTGTGAAATGTTTAAGTAAGATCCTGATACAGGATTTAAATTTCCAATAAGCTGTTCCCATTTATCAGCTAAGCCTGAATACCAAATTAGAGCCTCTATAGCTTTCTCTACATCTTTCTTAGCTGTATCAGACTTAACTCCAGACTCTTTAAGCAACTCAACATAAGAGGACTTCCGCCCCTCTATCATTTCAGACAGCCTATAAAGAACTTGGGCCCTATTGTAAGCTGTAAGCCCAGACCAAGATGAGTAACCTTGCTTTGCAGAGGAAACTGCGTCTCGAATGTCTTTCTTTGAAGCCTGTGGGAGTTCAATAACTTCTTTATTTTGCTTTATTGAATAAGTCCTTCCTGACTCAGAGCGAATAAACTTATTCCCAACAAACATTTTATATGTTTTACGTACTTCGTTCATCTTGACTCCTTTAAGTAAGATAAAAGACCGTGTCTTCCCCCTTCTCTACCAAAGCCAGATTCTTTATATCCTCCGAATGGAGATGCTGGATCAAACTTATTAAAAGTATTAGACCAAACAACACCTGCGTCAAGTTTATCTGCTGTCCATAGAATTTTTGATCCCTTCTCTGACCATATTCCTGCTGACAATCCATACTCGGTATTATTTGCGATCTCCACTGCTTCCTCTGGTGTTCTAAATGAAATAGTAGTTAAAACAGGTCCAAAAATTTCTTCTCTAGCTATACGATATGCAGGCTGTACCTTGGTAAATAAGGTTGGTTTAAACCAAAATCCGTTTCCTGGAAGCTCACACTCAGTCTGGAATATAGTTCCACCCTCATTTACTCCTGAGTGAACAAGATCTGTAATCTTTTCTAACTGTTGTTTTGAGTTAATCGCTCCAATATCAGTATTTTTATCTAATGGATTACCAACTCTTAATTGTTGCATTCTTCTTTCTAGCTTTGCAATGAATTCATCTTCTATAGATTCTTGAACAAGAAGTCTGCTTCCTGCACAACAAACATGTCCTTGATTAAAAAATATACCATTAACTACCCCCTCAACTGCTTGGTCGATAGCAGCATCCTCATATACAATATTCGCTGCTTTCCCGCCAAGCTCAAGAGTTAAACCTTTTTCAGTGCCAGCAAGTGAAGATTGTATTTGCTTACCTACATTGGTTGAACCTGTGAATGCTATCTTATTAACATCATCATGATTAACAAGGTAGGATCCTGTTTCGCCATTTCCAGTAACTAAATTGAATACTCCCGGCGGTAAACCTGCTTCAACACAAATTTCTGAAAACAATAAAGCTGTTAATGGTGTAGTTTCTGCAGGCTTAAGAACTACTGAGTTTCCTGTTGCTAATGCTGGAGCAACCTTCCATGCAAGCATTAGTAAAGGAAAATTCCAAGGAATTATTTGACCTGCCACCCCATAAGGCTTTAAGTTATTATTGCCCCATGAGAGCTCTATTTTGTCTGCCCATCCAGCAAAGTAGAAGAAATTAGCTGCAACCTGCGGTAAATCAACGTCTCTTGACTCTTTTATTGGCTTACCTCCATCCATAGACTCAAGGACAGCAAATTCTCTAGATCTTTCTTGAATCAGCCTTGCAATCTTAAATAGATATTTTGACCGATCTACAGGTTTAACTTTTTTCCAAGTCTTAAAACCTTCTTTTGCTGCATTTACTGCATAATCTACATCAGCTTTACCTCCAAAAGAAACTTTTGACAATACTTCTTCAGTTGAAGGCGAAAGTGTTTCAAAGTACTTTTTACTCTTAGGAGAAACGAATGCTCCATCAATAAAATGACCGTACTTTGACTCCAAGTTAACTATTTCTGAAGACTCAACCGATTCTGAATAAGACCATTTTTCTTTCATAACTACCCTCTTGGAAAATAATAGCTGTCTTGATAGGCTCCTGTTTTCATTTTCTTTATTTGTCTGAGAACATCATCAAGTAAGCTGGAAGCCCCAAACCTAAAATAATTTGAATCCAGCCAATCTTCACCTATTTCTTCCTTGATCAAAACGAGATACCTGATCGCATCTTTAGAATCGCGGATACCTCCTGCTACTTTAATTCCAACCATTGCACCTGTTGCAATTTTGTAATCTAAAACTGTTTTTGCCATAACATTACAAGCCTCTCTTGATGCGCCTTCACTAATTTTACCTGTAGAGGTCTTAATAAAATCCGAACCTGCGGACATAGCAATCATACTTGCCTTTCGTATATTGTCATATGAGCCTAGCTCTCCAACTTCTAATATAGTTTTGAGATGCACTTCTCCACAGGCTTCCTTAAGAGAAGATACCTCATCATAAACTCTTCTGTAATCTCCCTCTAAGAAAGCTTTTCGATTAATTACAATATCTATTTCATCAGCTCCATTTTGAATCGCATATTTAGTATCGTGTATTTTCGACTCTAAAGGAGCTTGCCCACTTGGAAAATATGATGAAACAGATGCGACTAATACTTTGGATTCAGAAACCTCCTCCTTTGCAGTACTTACAAGCTCTGGGTAAACGCAGACTGCAGCAACTGATGGAACACTTGTGTCATTTGGATCTGGTCTTATAGCTTTTGCTACCATTTGAGAAACTTTACCATCTGTATCTCCACCTTCTAAAGTTGTAAGGTCACACATTGAAACTATCATATTTAAAGCCTGAAGTTTTGATTCTCTCTTAACACTCCGAGTAGCTAAAGAGGAAACCCTTTCTTTCAAGCCTACCTCATCAACTGGTGAAGTATTTATCAAGTCTGATGCATCAGACCAATCGAGCATCTTTGGATGTGCAATTTGAGTATTTTGAACCATATTATTTAATGCTAGATAGGTTTTTTTCTTTTTAATAGAATTTATTTCTATTGTTGAAATATGGGAAAATCAACCCATAACCTTTAGTTATTCTCTGTAATCAATTCTTTGTGAAATTTTATATCCAAGATAGATTAAAAGAATTCCAACTAATAAAGAAAGGGCTTTTGAAGTCCCGTCTCCGAGTGCTAAAAGAACGCCTGAAAATGCAGGAGCAAAAGCTCCGGTAGCAATTAGTACGTTAGTTGTCGCCAAATCTTGATTTACTTTTCTGTACTTTACAATACTTGCAATTGCAATGCCTACAAGGGCTAGGCTCCCTATAGAATTGCCAAGAATGGCCCAAAGTCTTGGTCCTGAAATCTCATATAACTCCCTCCCTTCAGGAATTCCTTCAATATTTCCTAGGTTGATTTCTGGTGCCACAATCATAGAATATAAAGCACTCAAGACAAAAAGGATGTAGATTCCGGAAGCAATATGAACACGGTCTTTGTTAAAAGCTAAATAAGCACTCCCTAAACCGAAAGCAGGAACATTAGTTATCCCACCAAAAAAATAAAATACTGCAAAAGAAAATGGGGTCCAACCACTATAAAGTCCAACTGCTAAGGCAAGTGTAGCAAACGAATACATCCCGATTGCTACCATCCAAAATATAATGCTTGGCCTTTTTGATTTAATTGATTTATTTAAGAGTTCTATAAAAAAAGCAAAGCTTATAAAACCAGCAATAAAAGATAGTGTGAAATCCATTACATAATCTTATATTGAAACTTGTATTAGACAAAAATAAAAACAGCTATTCTTATTGTTTATGAAGAAAAATATTCTTGTATCTGTTGCTTGGCCATATGCTAGTGGATCTCGTCATCTTGGACATATTGGAGGTGCTTATTTACCTGCAGATATATTTGCAAGATACCATAGAGCAATCGGAAATGCAGTACTTATGGTTTCTGGAAGCGATGCTCATGGGACTCCGATAACCGTTAGAGCAGATGAAGAAGGTGTTCAGCCCTTGGAGATTGTAAATAAATACCACAGTGAATTTCTGGACTATTGGGACAAATTAGATATTTCTTGGGATAACTATACAACAACTATGACAGATACTCATAGAGAAGTCGTCCATGACATCTTTTTAAAACTTCATGAAAAAGGATTAATTTATAAGAAAACTACTAAACAAGCTTATGACCCAAAAGAAAATCGTTTTCTACCAGATAGATATGTAGAAGGAACATGTCCTAAAACTGAGTGTGGAGCCGAAGGGGCTCGAGGAGACCAATGTGATATCTGTGGATCAACATTAGACCCTGATGAATTAATTAATCCAGTAAGTAAAATCTCAGGATCTCCTGCTGAATTTAGAGATACTGAACATTTTTTTCTCAAACTAAGCTCACTTGCTGAAGATCTTATTCCATGGCTGGAAGCAAAAAATGATTGGAGACCCCATGTAATTAACTGGTCTAAGTCATTTGTTACTGAAGGCTTAATTGACCGTGCTATAACTAGAGACCTTGAATGGGGTATTGATATCCCATTAAATGACCTTGGAGATGGTAAAAAAATATATGTCTGGTTTGAAGCTGTTATCGGATACCTTTCTGCCTCGAAAGAATGGGCAAAAAATAATGGAGAACCTGATTCTTGGAAAAACTGGTGGGAAAATGAAGATGCTGAAACTTACTACTTTATTGGGAAAGACAATATTCCTTTTCATGCAGTAATATGGCCTGCGATGCTAAGTGGTTATGGAGATTTGAATCTTCCAACAAATGTTCCAGCAAACCAATATATTTTAATTAAAGGAGAAAAAGCTTCAGCAAGTAAAGGGGTTGGGAAATCACTTAGTGAATATTTAGATGAATGGAATCCAGATGCACTCCGCTACTGCCTTGCATCAATTCTCCCTGAACATGCAGATACAGAAGTATCAGAAGAAGACCTTGAGAAAAGAAACAATGAAGAACTTGTAGCCACCTGGGGAAATTTAGTTAATCGAGTCTTCTCCTTAGTAAATTCTAACTTTGAGGATATACCAAATATAGAGAGCACGATTGAAACAGATGAGAAAGTACTTAATAACTGTTCAGCAATATTTGAAGAAGTTGGCTCTCTCATTGAAAAAGTTGAATTAAAAAATGCACTTCAAACGTCGATGCGTTTTGTTTCAGGGATAAATGTCTATCTAAATGAAAATGAACCTTGGAAAATTATAGATGAGGATAAAGAAAGGGCTGGAACGATACTTAGTGTTGCACTCTCAGCAATAAGAACTTCAGCAACAATATTAAAGCCATTCATGCCAAAAACATCTAATGATGTATTAAATGCGATTCCATCCAAAACTGATAACACTTGGAGCTATAACGAAATAGCTACCGGCCAGAAGCTAGACAAGCTAGAACCTCTATTTAAGAAATTTGAATAGTATTATTTTGTTGCTTTAAATACTTCGTCAATTTCATCAATTAACTTAAGAAGCTCTTCTCCTACTGATGGATCTTCAGTTTTCTTTGCTTCTCCTGCTTTTTTAGTTGCATTCCAAAAAAGATCATGGATATTTGGATGCTTCTCCAAATGTTCTGGCTTAAAATAATCAGTCCAGAGTACCCAAAGATGGTGTTTCACTTCCTCTGCTCTATCTTCTTTGATCGTCACACAACGTTGCTTAAAGCTAGCATCGTCTGATTCTTGATACTTCTTAGCAGCATTCAATACAGACTCTGCTTCTATTCGAGCTTGAGCTGGATCGTATACCCCGCAAGGAAGATCACAATGCGCATATGCTATTCTTTTTGGTTTCAATAATTTCATTTCTCTCCTTAAACTACCCTAAGGTAATATTATATAAGTAAATAATTAAAGGTTTTTAAAGAAAGTGCGAGTTTTTAAGTCTTGGAGAATGATTTTATTAATTGCTTATTTTATAGGCAAAAGAGAATCAAAAAATTATAGAGCTTATGAAATAAAGGAAGAAAGCATGTCGCCCTCTCTCCTCCAAGGAGAGTATATATTTGCTAAATTAGCAAAAGAAAATCCTAAAAGAGGCAGTATTGTTATTTTTGAAAATAAAGAAAAGAAATTCGATGTAGTCAAAAGAGTAATTGGCCTACCTGGGGAAAAAATATCAGCAAAAGATGGGACTGTGTACATCAATGGTGAAGTAATTCAAGATACTTGGGCTCAAGATCTTACTAGTGATTTTCCTGAAGTAAATATTGGCTCTGACCAAGTATTCGTGCTTGGAGATAATAGAAGTGTATCAACTAGTGATTCTAGGATTCTAGGGAATATTGATTGGGAAGATTGCTACGAAGCCATCTATCGCTACTGGCCAATTGATAGATTAGGGCAAATATGAAAAAATTAAATTACAACAACAGTAAATGGGGTAAAATTTAGAGTATGGGAGCAGATTCAGATACTTCAAAAGATAGCAAAACTACCGAACAGCTACCTTCAGTAACCATTAGATTTGCAGGAGACTCTGGTGACGGAATGCAACTTGTAGGGACAAGGTTTACAGATACGTCTGCAGTTTATGGTAATGATTTAGCAACTCTACCTTCTTTCCCAGCTGAGATAAGAGCTCCTCAGGGAACAATAGCTGGTGTGTCTTCCTTCCAGATACAAATAGCTGATTTTGATATATTAACTCCAGGAGATGCACCTGATGTCTTAGTAGCTATGAATCCTGCCGCATTGAAAGCCCACCTTAATGACTTAACACCAAATGGAATGTTAATAATTAATTCGGATGCATTCCTAGATAAAAACTTTGAGAAAGCTGGTTATGCCTCCGACCCAAGAACATCCGGGGAGCTTGACGGGTATAGAGTTTTTGAAGTACCTATGGAAAAACTTACACAGGAAGCATTAAAAGATTCTGAGATTACTGGGAGAGGCGTCCTTAGGTCAAAAAATATGATTGCTCTAGGTTTGGTAGCTTGGGTATTTAACAGACCTCTTGAAGATTCAGTAACATGGATAGAAAATAAGTTTAAAGATATGCCTGAAGTGGCAGATGCTAATGTCAAGGCACTTAAAACTGGGTACAACTTTGGAATAACTGTTGAAGCTTTTCACCATACCTACACCATAGAAAAAGCAGATCTTCCAAAAGGTGAATATACAAATATCAATGGAAATATTTCACTTAGCTGGGGACTAATTGCAGCTGCTAAAAAAGCTGATTTGAATTTATTCTATGCTTCATATCCTATAACTCCAGCATCTGACATACTTCACGAATTATCAAAACATAAAAACTTTGGAGTTATAACCTTCCAAGCAGAGGACGAAATTGCTGCAGCTGCAGCTGCTGTTGGATCCTCTTTTACAGGGAAGCTAGCAGTAACTGGAACCAGTGGCCCCGGTCTAGCATTAAAAAGTGAAACTGTCAGTTTAGCTGTCTCAACAGAGCTACCGATGATCATAATTGATGTACAAAGAGGAGGTCCTTCAACAGGTCTCCCTACAAAGCCTGAACAATCAGACCTATTATTTGCAATGTATGGAAGACATGGTGAATCACCACTTCCAGTAATAGCGATTCGAACTCCTTCCCACGCATTTGATGCAGCAATGGAAGCATCTAGAATTGCCTTGAAATATATGACACCAGTCATCCTTTTATCTGATAATTATATTGCAACTGGGTCAGAACCTTGGAGACTTCCAGATGTAAATGAAATAAATGAAATTGATACAAACCTTACTAAATCAGTCAATACAAACGAAGGATTCTATCCCTACTTGAGAGATATGGAAACTTTTGGTCGCCCTTGGGCAGTCCCTGGAGTTCCTGGCTTAGAACATAGAGTTGGAGGACTTGAAAAAGAGGAAGGGACCGGGAATGTATCTTATGAGACTGCAAACCACCAATACATGACAGATATGCGAGCATGGAAAATAGCAAATATAGCTAATGATATCCCACCTCTAGAGGTTGAAGGAGAGAAAAAGTCTGACACTCTTGTACTTGGATGGGGGTCAACTTATGGAAGTATAACTCAAGCTGTAAGAAGATTAAATAGTGATGGAGTCAAGGTTGCGAGTGCAAACTTAATGTATCTTAATCCTTTCCCAGATAACACAGGTGACGTCCTGAAAAAATATAAAAAAATTATAATTCCCGAGCTCAATACTGGTCAACTTCTAAAATTAATTAGAGAACGCTTCCTTATAGATGCAGTAGGAATCAACAAAGTTGAAGGGGTTCCATTTACAGCTGATGAATTAAAGGAAAAAATTAAGGAGAAAATAGATGAGTAAGGTTCCAGTAACCTACAAAAGGACAGACTTCCAAAGTGACCAAGAGGTTAAATGGTGTCCGGGGTGTGGAGATTATACAATTCTCGCTTCGGTACAGAATTTTATGACTGAACTTGGAATTGCAAAGGAAAATATTGTCTTTGCATCTGGAATTGGATGTGCAGCACGTTTTCCATACTACATGAATACATATGGAATCCACTCTATTCATGGAAGAGCTCCAGCTGTAGCAACTGGTATATCGGTCTCTAATGAGGATCTATCAGTATGGGTAGTATCAGGAGATGGGGATGCTCTTTCAATAGGGGGAAACCATCTAATTCATGCTCTACGAAAAAACGTAAATATCAAAATTTTACTTTTCAATAACCAGATTTACGGACTAACAAAA